>Ga0315310_10000223_pt1 | contig 37364 bp, 39 predicted proteins | sample TDP5_MG_FD_203630 | JGI IMG/M metagenome (GOLD analysis project Ga0315310, IMG submission 203630) | Freshwater sediment microbial communities from Lake Towuti, South Sulawesi, Indonesia - TDP5 | ecosystem: Environmental > Aquatic > Freshwater > Lake > Sediment | place: Indonesia: South Sulawesi...
GATTACTCAGCTGACAGCAACACATACAAGGAAGGAAACAAGATTTACGCAAGTCGCCTCGGCCTCGTATACTATGAAGAAAAAAGAGTCTCCGTCGTGGCATTAAACGCCTTCTACATCCCATTAACCAGCGATCTGGTAATTGGGAAGATAGCAGAAGTGAACCTACACGGCTGGACTGTAGATATTAACGCGCCATATTCAGCGTTGCTTCAAGCTTCGGATGTCTTGAACAAGTTTAAACCTCAAAGAGACGATTTATCAAGGATATTCGATGTCGGAGACCTCATTTTGGCGAAAATTATGACTTACGATCGAACTAGAGATCCCATATTAACAGTCCGTGAACCCGGACTTGGGAAAATCAACCGTGGACAAATAGTCAAGATCACCCCGACGAAGATCCCGAGAGTAATTGGAAAGAAAGGTTCCATGATAAATATGCTGAAGAAGGAGACTGGCTGTAAAATTGTGGTCGGCCAGAATGGCTTAGTACTAGTGGACGGAGGAAGACCGGAGGATGAGGGGTTAGCCATAGTGGCCATCCATAAGATTGAACAGGAGGCGCACACGTCAGGATTAACAGACCGTGTAACCGAGATGATAAGAAAAGAAAGAGAGGCTAAAAAATGAACCAATCCACAATCAAACTTATTGACGAAAACGGGATTAGGAAGGATGGAAGAAAATTAGATGAACTGAGACCCATAAAGATTACAGTGGGCGTGCTCAGTAATGCTGATGGATCTGCTTATATCGAGCAAGGCAAGAATAAGATTCTAGCAGCCGTCTACGGTCCGAGGGAGGTTCATCCCCGTCATCTGGCGCTCCCCGACCGGGCTCTGCTTCGATGCCGTTATCATATGGCACCATTCTCTGTAGAAGAGCGGAAGCCTCCAGCACCTTCAAGACGCGAATTGGAGCTTTCGAAAGTGATCCGTGAAGCCCTTGAACCGACAATATTTCTTGAGCAATATCCAAGAACCTCCATCGACCTCTTCGTTGAGGTTCTGCAAGCCGACGGAGGAACTAGATGCGCAGGCGCAATCGTTGCCTCCCTAGCTTTAGCCGACGCAGGAATACCTATGAGGGACCTAGTTGTGGCATGTGCATCTGGAAAAGTTGACGGACAGATAGTGCTCGATCTAAACGATATCGAAGATAAAGAGGGAGAAGCTGATGTTCCTGTGGCGTTCGCACCTAACCTCAACACGATAACATTACTTCAAATGGATGGCTTACTTACAATTGAGGAATTTGAAAAGGCTTTGAACCTTGCCATAGAGGGTTGTAGACGCATACATGCCCTCCAAAGGGAGGCTTTAAAGTCCAAGTACGTGGCTGTTAAAGAGGAGGCTGAAGTAGAGTAATGTCTTCCATAATGGTTTCACGAATAAGACAGAAGCAGATAGCCCAACTAATCGCTAGTGGAAACAGGTTAGACGGAAGAGGATTGACCGATTACCGCGAGATTAAGATGGAACCAGGGATTATTGAAAAGGCGGAAGGATCAGCCTTAGTCTACATAGGAAAAACTGAAGTCTTAACTGGAGTGAAGATAGAGACCGGGGAACCCTTCTCCGACAGACCAAACGAGGGTGTGCTTACAGTCAACTCGGAGTTCGTACCATTGGCATCACCCGAGTTTGAAGCAGGGCCTCCGGGAGAGGAATCCATAGAACTCGCCAGGGTGGTTGACCGAGGGATACGGGAATCCAAAGCTATCGAACTTGAGAAGATGTGTATACTCCCTGGAAAGAAGGTTTTTGTAGTCTTTGTGGACGTTTACGTCCTTAATCACGACGGAAACCTTATCGATACGGCTGCTCTCGCAGCGCTCGCTGCTCTTTTGAATACAAAGATGTTTAACTACGAAGTAAAAGATGATGAGGTGAAGATTCTTCCCGGTTTTACCCATCTTCCCGTTGTAAACCATCCTATATCCGTAACGTTTGCAGAGATAAATGGGAAGTTAGTTGTTGATCCGGGACTTGATGAAGAGGAGGTTATGGACGCCAGACTTACAGTAACTTTCGAAAAGAACGGAAAAGTATGTGCGATGCAGAAAAGCGGCCGAGGTACTTTTACAAACGAACAAATATTAGAAGCTGTAAAGATTGGGCAACAGAAGGCTGAAGAGATCAGAAAGAAGGTGGTTTAACCTATGGGACGAAAAAAGCGAACAAAGAAGGTTGGTCCTACACGCGGATTGGGCGCCCGATACGGCGTAACTGTGAGAAAACGATTCATATCGGAAATTTCCGATATGAAGAAGCTGCAGACATGCCCTCAATGTGGGTTCAAAAAGGTTCGCCGAGAAAGCGTCGGCATATGGATGTGCAGGAAATGTGGGTTCAAGTTTGCTGGCGGAGCCTATGTTCCAGCCACTAAACTGGGCGTCACCGCCAAGCGTTCAGCATCCACGGTTTCTTAATCGTCAAGCGTTCTTGTGCGACTGATAAAAGGTTGATCTTGTTAACAACATCTCGAAGGCCAACTAGAAGAATTAGGGCTCTTTGCCATGATCTTGAGCGCTCTATACCCAACACTATCAGGGTCAACAGGGGTAAGATGAGCCTTCAAGAATTAGCCGAGGAAGCGGTTGAGAGAGGTTTAGACCGAGTCGTCGTCATCGATCGATGGAAAGGCGGTCCACATGTAACGATATCACACCTTATGTGGGAGATCTGATGAAGGAAGCCCAAGCCATGATACGAATTGTGTTTCCTTCTGAGAGGTTGGCGGCTATACTGTTAAATGCTTTGAAACCGGAAACTGAAACATCCCTAACTCGACGCTCAAAAGTTGAGGTTAAACTTGAGGGAAAAAACCTCATTTTCTTCTTCAAGGCAAGAGATACAACGGCTTTGAGGGCCTCAATAAACTCCCATATGAGGTGGGTTATGGTGATTGAGGATGTTCTCTCTAGAGTGAGTCTTTCCGATAAGGTTGCATTTGGAGATGGAATTGTGGATTGAGTGTGCGGAGTGGTATCTGGGCTTGTGGGAATGATGGTGGAAGCAAGTGTGTATTGGTTGGGTTGTTGCTCTGTTTCGTTGATAGTTTGTGTGTGTGCATAGGTCTACTAGGCCCTCTATTTGGATCCAAATATGTTTATGGTACAACCACCAATGATGATGGTGTGGGGGATAGCGCTATAACTCGGATTTGAACCCATCTTATAAACCTGTCATGACACATTTGGGAGGAAATGCTTCCTTTTCAAGCTGAAATGAGATATGTCATGACACGTGTAATGACATGGATGGCAGTCCGCGTGTTTCACCTTTCCTTTAATAGTTTTAGGAATTCATTTCTTGTTAATCCAGATTGTTGAATGATTGATAGAAGAGTCCCTTTCTTGAGGGTTTTATGGCGTGGAACAGTGATCTTATGTTTTCCATCCGTTAGGTATATGTGGCTTCCTTTCTGATAAACTACTTTGAATCCGGCTTTGCTTACGCCTTTACGATTCTACGCCAAGAAATGGATGGCAACTTCTCAGACAGTTATCTCCACCAGTTCTCTTTTTCGCTTAAGATGGTCCAGTTCTTCAGGAAACGCTTCCAAATACCCTTCGATGGCTTCTCGAATATTAACCAAAGCTTGTTCGCGTTTTTCACCTTCGCTGATACAGCCGGGAAGGTCGAGGCACTGCACAGAATATCCTCCTTCCTCCTCCTCTCTTAGAATTACCGTAAGCTTCAAGCCTTTTACCTCTACCATAAATTACACGAACGATACTAACGTTCAATGTTCATATAAAGTTTTTTGATTCAAGCCTGAAAGTTAGAAATGTTTTTCAACTATACCTGATGTTTTGACTTCCAATCTACCGTGGTGCAACCAGGAGAACTGTCGCTCCCAATCGGAAAATATCCAAAGCGCCTCGAATTTAACCTTCCTTTAGAATTTTACTTTATCTATCTCCAAGCGTTATATACACTGTTGATGCAGAGACCTTGTTCTTTGATGGGTAGATGCATAACTCATATTTGAACCCATCCTATAAAGGTGTCATGACACTTTTTCTTAAGAATGCCGTATTCTTGAGTTGGGATGAAATACGTCATGACGTATGTAATGGCATCTTCCAAAGCTTCTAGATATGTGTTTCTGCTTGTCTTTGAGTAAATGCTTCAACGATCTGTTGTTCGTTTTCTCTGTGATTGTCATGTATGTAAAGTCTCATAAGAAGTTCCCTCTTTTTCAGCACTCCCCATGTGGTTTCTAGAACCCTTCGAGGTCTAAAACCTTCTGGTCGCTTCGGGTCAGAAATAAAAACGTAATCTTCCTGTTCCCCGAACAGAGGATTAAGCCTAAATGTAGGAGTGTCGACGAAGAAGGCGTTCCTTTCCGTATAAAGAATCTGTGAGGTATGGATTGAAAAGTAGAGAGTCTTCATCAAGGTCTTTAAAGTTATCAACATTTTCAATATATTTTTTGAAATATTCAAGTCTTGGTGCGGCTTCGTTGAGAAATTGTGTGATTACCTTTATTGCCGCTCTTGTAGTTCTGTGATAGTAAACGGCCGAAAACATGAAAAGTCTGGCTAAGAGCAATGAATCAAAGGCTTCTTCTCCTCTAGGGTCCAAAACCACTTTATCTTTCATTGGAATAGAAGAGAAAACGAGTCTTTTCCAGTCAATGTTTCCGTATCCTGCGCCAGTAAAGTACGAATCTCTGAGCAGAAAATCGATTATGTCCGCGCTGTATGCTCCACGGCAGATATAGTAAAATATTGCCTCTTTTATGCCTGATTTGCCGATTCGTTTCTTTAATGGCCATTCTTCTACTGATTTTACTTCAAATAGGGAAGCAACCTCATTCATACTAATTTCAATTCCCGTCTCTGGTCTAACTATGCGGGGTAATTGTGTACACTCTCGCAGTATCTTGGCCCCGAACTTTTCGTGATCAGTATTGTATTTTGGTCCAAAAACAATATCGTCAAAAGTATGGGAAAATGGACCGTGCCCTATATCATGGGTTAAGCCCCAGAGACGCATCAAGTAGTAATATTTCTTCTTCTTTGGGTATGACAAATTTGGAATCTTTTCAAGCAGATTCTCCGCGAAAACGCCAGCAATGTGCATTACGCCTAGAGAATGCGAAAAGCGGTCATGCGTAGCACCTGGATAGACATAATAAACTCCAGTATTCTGTTTGATTCTGCGTAGCCTTTGAAATATCGGACTGTCTATGATACTCCTTTCATGATCGAGTACTTGAATATATCCATGGATCGGATCTTTCAATATTTCATAATCCGATGTCATCTATTGTATGGTTCTCCAATGTAGAAAACAATAAAACATCAAATGGACATGGCCGCTAGTTGTTTTGCTTTTCTTATCAGCGAGCCCGTTGATATTCTTTTATAATTTCTAAGGGCGCCTTCTAACTTCGTTCTCTCCGAAGCTTCCATTTTTCTTTCTATTTCTAGGACGGCTCTTTCCCCTTCAGGTGTGAGACGGTGCGTATACAAGTTTCCATCTTGTGGGACGACTTGCACCAAGCCCGCTGCTTCCAACAGATCTATCTCAAGTTGTAATTCGGTAGAATAAGGTCCATAGTAGTATGGAATGAAATTGTAATTGAGCTCTATGCCATCTTTATTCCTAAGCAAAAAGATAAGCTTTTGAAAGCGTGTTCTTCCTGCAATCACGCCCAACTTGTTCAGGATTACAAGCAGTTTCTCTATGTCTTTGACCAACACATTCTCCTCATAGTACTTTGGTAATATTATCATTTCGATTTCCTTATAAGCTTTGAATATGTGTGATCGAGTGAAATTCAGACTGAAAAGAGTAAAAGTTTTGTGGGTTTAAAAATTCCGTTAATTCGCAACTCATTGCGTGGTGACACATGTAACGCCATCTGTCACGACATTTTTGCTAAAACAACCATGAAATGAGCTTAATTATGGATGGTGCGGGGGATGGAATTCGAACCCATAAATTCTTCGGACACTCAGATCACCTGAATCTCTTTAATTCTTATATCAACGAAACTTGGTAAAACTTTCTTTGACGGTCTAGATTTTTCATTTCATGTATGTTAAAGGAGATCTTTTGTAAACTCTCAATGAAGCATCGTTTATGAGACTTCATGGAGGCATAATTATACGACATATCACAAGAGAAATATATTCTGTCTGATCCCTCTTCTTTAAAGAGAAACAAACACATTATAGACTACATTAATAGTTTAGCTGCTGTTGTGAGGGTTTTCTCCGCGACTGAGACGCAGCTCAAGAGGTCGTCGATTGTCGAGATGAATGTTCCAAGCTTATTCTCTTCGCATCTTATACGGGTTATTACTTCTTTACCTGATCTAAAGGTCTCTATAGATAGATAGGGAGGCGCCTTCACGTTATCTGGAGAAACCGCTCTCGCAATGGCCTCCGCCTTACGCTGATCATCGTATATTAGGACTATCTTAGCCTCCGAGTTTCATCCTCTCCATTTTTTCTTTTACGAGCTCGTCCACGAGTCTGATGAATTCCTTCCTTCGGTCGTATGGAACTTGACCGCCAGCTGCGATGTCGTGACCGCCGCCTTTGCCAGAGCTCTTTTCAGCCGCTATACGGACGATTTCTCCAAGGTTAAGGCCGCTTCGGGTTAGCAGATCGTTTGCTCGAGCGGATATTTTGACGATGCCTTCGTCAGGAACTATGGAATAGGCGATCACTGGTTTGTTTGGTTTTGGCAGGTTTGTTGAGATTATGGTTGAAACTGCGCTGAGCATCTTCTCGTCAATTAAGTTTTCTCCGTGTAGTACGTAGATGTTGCTGAGTTCCTCTATGTGATCTGGATTTTCATTCAGCAGATTGAGATATTTCATAATGTTTTGTCTATACTCATCTAACACGGCGTCAGCCTGTTCAAGAATTGCCCCTTTGCCTCCCATGCATATCGATACGCCGAGGCTGGGTTTGCCGGTCCGACCTGTTGCATTCAATAATAGAGCAAACTCCCTGGCATCCCTAAGGGGAGTCCATGGCTCCTCACGTTTTAAAGTGTAGATGGTCCCTATCAAATTCATGGCGACATCGCTTTGCAAACCTTTTGAAGCGAGGTGACCGGCTAAAACAGAGAAAAGTTTCTTCTTCTCATCTTGTGAAAGGTCTCTTAGGGCACGCCATTTCTCCATGTTCTTGACTGGTATATCTAGGCCGGCAAGCAAAGCTAAGGCCTTATCTTCCTCCCCACTGACGTCTGGGATGAAGGGATTCGTCGTGTAGGCTAAAGCCTTATGAATCGGTCGGGTTTCCCTTCCGAAGAAGAGTAAGTCTGTATCAATCTCTAGATAACCAGATTTAACAGCATCCTCAACGATTATTCTGTTCACACCGCCAAGGCTTCTTTGCTCGTATTTGTCTTGGAGGTCTCCGAGAGCTCCAACAACAGCGAGGTACGCCAAGTCAGTGTTGGACTCGTCGAGCTTTTTAGCTACAAGGTAAGATGTACCAGAGCCGCTCAAGTCCCGTGAACCGTCGATCCCGTGAAGATGCGGGTTTACTTGCAAAAATGACTCGTATGCATCCTCTTTTAGAGGCTGATGATGATCTAGGATAACTATCTCTTTTCTGGGCAGCTTCTCACTGAGTATATCGAGGTATCCGCTTCCCATATCGGTGAATACCGTCAATCTAGGGTTCTCTGAGGCTATATCCTCGGCTACTTTTTCATCAAAGCGTTTCTCAATTCTTATTCGAAGATTAGATTCTAACCGATAAAGGGCCTTCCCAAGGATGCCTGCCGCTGCTATACCATCCGCGTCCAGATGAGACTCTATGAGAATCTTCTCACCTTTTCTAACGCATTCTAAAATTAGATTTGCAGCTTTAGACGCGGCTTCAAGAAGTGATTTGATGTTTCCCTTCTCTTCTTCCATGAGAATCCCAAGATCATCTGGATGAGATTGCTGTTGGCGTATACTTCCAATCTGGTGGAAGCACCCCTATACGTTTATAGTATTCTGCAACACTGCGTATTTTGGTTTCAACGGTTTGAAGTGCATTTTTATTGTACATATCGCCTCTATGTTTTTCTAGATGCGCTTGAAGTCCAGCAGCCTTCCTCAGCAACATCCCTAAATCTTCAGGGATTGAAGGAGCTAGTCCGTTTTCCTTCAGTATTTGATTGATGCTCTTCCCGAGAAGGGGTTTCACCAGCGGTATGCCGTACTGATCCCGCAAAATAATGCCGAGTTTGCTTCGGTTGTTTCCTTCCTTAGCGAGCTTTACGACTAAGGCTTCTATTTCCTCAGGCTGATATCTACACCATGCTGGAGGTCTTTTTCCCACTGGTCTAACAGAGTGTGATTTTCCTTTCTCTTTCTTTGGCAACCTCTATCCTCCGAGACGGTTGAAGGGCTCTCTTAAAGCGATATTCCCCGGATATTTAAAAGCTTTGCTTTGCACAGAGATGTTGCCAAGTTTTACACTGAGAATATACATCCTTCTCTGGAGACTTCAACTCGCATTACGTGTTCGGCTTGGCTTCTTCAATCCTGACTTTTGAAGATTCTAGCAATTTGGATGAGAATAGATAAAAGCTTGACAATGGGGTTCAGGGTTGATAGAAGGCTTTATTTAGAACTGTTGAACAATAAATATTGGTGAAGCTGGGGGAGCCTAAAATTGACCCAAGATCTTTCTGAGAAGATACAGAGAATCGAGGAGAAGTTGGATTCCCTGATGAGGATGCTGGAAGAACGCTTCTCAGTAGATAAAGACGTTAATGTGGTTCCCATGAAAGTGGACACCCCATCAAGGCTTCCTATTAACGTGTACTTTTTGAGGCTTCCAGACAGCCTTAGGCAGAGTATGGTCGCAATGGATAAGTTGAAGGAAGCCACGACGACCCGTGTTTCTAAAGAGACTGGTAGATCCAGAAGCGTAGAAAGCATCCACCTTAATCAGCTTGAGCGGATGGGCTACTTGGAGAAGTTCAGGAAAGGCAGAAAGATATATTTCAGATTGCCCAGCCCGCCTAAACGTTGACCTTTAGGAAGGACTAGAATTGGCAGATAACGAGACTAGGGATAAAAGAGCCCAGTACGCTTATCTAGACTTGTTAGCTTCCACGTTGACTGAGCATGAAAAGACTTTAGACAGGTTGATCAACAGATTGGAGAAGGTGTCAAAGAACCTCACGATGACTGAGCAGCCCGCCGAATCAGAAGTACAGGAAGAACCAGTCAAACCTGAGGTGGGTATAGCTAAGACGGGTGAACCTGAAACGCTTACGTATATACGGATGAAGCTGGCCCGTTCAACCAGCGAGTTGAAAGAAATCCTTGAATCCTTGAAGGAATAAAAATTAAAAATTTATCTATAGTGGACATAAACCTGGGTTGGCAGGACTCTCTTCTTATAGTATAGTTCGCCCTCGATCCTCTTGAAGTATTCAAGGACCTCTTTGCCCTTCGGTGTTATCTTGTAAATCGTACCATCGTCAACTTCCGTGTTTATAAGCATCTCTTGCTTCGTTAGGAAGTCTAGCTGCTTCTGTAGCCTCGTCCAAGATAGGTTTGCCCTATACATTATGTGTGTCGGCTTCTGCTTCCCGTCTGCAACGGCTTTAAGTATGTCGATGAAAATCTCCATTTGTGACCTGCGTGTCATATGTTTCGCCGAAACAGATTTTCCTCAACTTATTTATAAGCTTTGTGAACCTTCTGTTATAAACATTTTTACGTCTTTAGTTGTGGACTGTAGGTTCGAACCTCGTTTTCACAACTTGTTTAAAAAGAAACGTTGAAAATGACTCGAAGAAAACTGATAAAGAGTGAAGAGCAAATGAGAAAGAGCAGAAAGCTAGCCATACTAATGCTGCCGATTCTAGCTGCCTACGTCTTCCAAGCGACCCAGTATGCTAGAGCTCCAGTGAAGTACAACTTGTACGTCGTCTACGCTAAGAACGCGGACATAGCGCTAAAACCGGGAACAGACAAGTCGCCGAACGGCCAGACTTTGCTGCAGAACGCAACTACCCAGCAAGGCCTTTACAATCTTTCATTAGGTCAATGGGGTCCAGGCTATCGGGTGAACTACACGGACGCCTTTAACGTTACCAACAATGAGGCCTTCGCCATCAGGATGATAGCCTTTAACTTTTCATCCGATTCAACAGGGAAAGCTTACCTCAATATCTATGTGTTAAACGATACAGACGATGATGGTTACGGCGACACGGAAGTTTTGGTGTGGGATGGATCCAGCTCCGTCTTAACCTCCACGAATTACATATACTTCAAAGCAACTGCGACCTATGGAACGTCGGGTGGGACTTCCAGAATAAAGGTGATGGTAAAGATTCCGGAGACAGGGGTCAATCTAGACACGTACACTGGAACCATATACATGTGGTTCACAAGCACCTGATAGAAACTCTACAATCACTAACGTAGAGTTCACCCATCTCCTTCATGCGTAGGTGTCTGCTAAATGGTGAGTCGTAAGATTAGAAGTAAGATCTCAGCCTATTCGATACTGGATAAAGCATCGTATATGCTGGTCTTTCTGGCTGGTATATCCTTCATGTTGAGCAATGTAGCTCTAACGCCGACTCCTATAGGGATCATCACCTCAAAGAGCATGGAACCTCTGATGACACTTGGAGATGTAGTCTTCATCCAGCCAGTAGCCATAGAAGACGTAAGAGTAGACGACATAATCGCATACGAATCGCCACCAGACAAGACGATAATCCACAGAGTTGTCAGCATCAAGACCTATCCCGGAAAGATCCTTCTCATAACGCAGGGGGACGCGAACACAGTTACGGATCAATCGCTTGGTTTTCCATCAGTTACCGCAAAGAACCTCATAGGTAAAGTCTTCTGCCTAGGCAGCATCCCCTTGAGGATACCAGTCATCGGAGAATACATAGTCTACGCCAGAAACTTCGCTATCTGGCTTACGCAAAACAAGATCTGGGCGTTTTGGGGTCCTTTGGTGGCAATAGTATACGTCTTTGGACCTTATCTCTCACCTAGGGGAATTTCGCAATTCAACTTGCGCACTTCTTTGAGGGCTAGAATACCAGTGAAGAGGCTGCTTACCTACACCTTGATTGCGTTCGTAGCGATCTCAGCATTCACGTTTTACTTCAAAACCGAGGCTTACACTCTCAGCATGAGGGTTGCATGTCTGTTGGACACTAAAGAGCCAACCTACATCTCCTTTGGATCAATGACGTACGAAGAGGAAAAAAATAACATAATCGAGGTTACCGGTGCGCCGTTGTTCCCTGTGAAAACCGTCGCGATGATTCAAGGAAACGCCTCTACGCTGGTATCCGCAGAACCCAAGACCGCGCGAATCGAGCCGCAGGAATATACAACGTTAAACCTGCATGCAAAGATCCCGCCTAGAGGCGAGGTTACACCTGGCATATACACCGCAATGGTCTACATATTCTCAGACACACTTCTCCTTCTTCTCCCTGACACGCTTATATTCGCAGCCTTCTACGCGATGCCGAACCCCTGGGCGATGCTTGTTATCCTTGATGTTTTCGTTGCCTCCGTACTGGCATTCGCAATAGCATCCATCGCCGTGACCATCAACTGGACTTCAAGCCAGATACTTTACAGCTTGATATGGAGCGATAAACTGCAGAGAGGATTCCCAAACGCAGTAAAGATGAAGATGCACGCCTTCAAAGTGAGTCTTTCAAAGATCAACCAAAGGATCTCGGAGAGGCTTTCAAAGGTTTCTTCAAACCTGAGAAGAGAGGTTAGTCTAGGAAAAATGTTCAAGTCTTCAGGGTTAGCCACGGTCCCAGCAGCCATCCTGTTCCTCCTATTAGATAACATACTAGTGCCTGTCCTAGCCTTAGGGATAGCCGTAAGTCTTTCATTATGGCGGATGCGTATAAGAAGGAAGAGCGAACTGGTTACTTCGGCTTTCTTTGCGAACCTTCTTCTAGCGGTGACCTTTGTTGCGAGGCGAGCGGTAACTGTATTGTATGCCGAGATCAATCTGCTTTGGTGCTTAGTCTCAGCGGGCTTCGTAGGCAACGTATCCTACTTAGTCACTATTCCCATCGTGGTCGTTCTTACATTGATCGCCGTCTTCAGCTTCGACTGGACCAGAACTTGGTACGTAGAGAATCAAACGCTCAACTGGGGTAAATTAAAGTCAGGCGTAACCAAGATAGAGAAGACGATATCGATCCCGTCTCTAGAGGAGTTTGAGCGACTTAAAAGGAGACGAATTAGGATACTCGTAAGGAGACGAGTAAGGATCAGCCTGCCGCTAGTTACAAGCGAACCCCCAATCATCATCAAACAGATCAGTATAGGCCTAAAGAAGGCTTACAAGGGAATGGTCTATTCGCTGAAGTCATTGCGGATTGAAAGCCGTGCCTTATCTGCTTACTTCAAGAAGATGGAGATGGAGAACAAGTTCATCGAGAAGGAAATACCCATTCTAGAGGTGATCGACGCTCTAAAGGTTTCGATAAATTCCGTAAAAATGCAGATTAGGCAATCGATTGCTGACTGGTCATGGAAGATCCGTATGCGGACTGATAAACGGCTTGCCAGGTTTATGGAAGAAGGAGGATTAACAGTTGAAGTTCAAGGTTAAGTTTCCAGAAAGGTTCAAGAGAGAGAAAGAGCAGAAAGTGGTCGTTAAGAAGCCGCTTAAGACTGACGAAAACGTTGTATTCGACTGGATAACAGGTGAGGAGTCAGGCGAGATAAGGAAGCAAATAGTGAACAAAGAAAACGTCCTCATAGCCTACGAGGTAAAGCATCGTGGTGGCAATATCGTCCAGCATCCGGCTGATCAGCTCGAAGCCACGAGAGAGGGGTATATACTCTTACCCATATGGTTGAAGAATGCTAAAAGCTCATGTGGTAGGCTGGTTGATGCTCAGAAGAAGCTGGATGAATTGAGAAAGATGCTGGAGAAGAACGCGATATCCCTTGAGACCTTCACTGAAATGGCCAAGGTTACCTTCAATGTAGAACTCGTCAAAGATTCGGAGAGCTCGATAGTCGAGGTTGACACCCACTTGGATGATCTGCTCAAAGAGAAGACGCGATTGGAACAGGAGATCTACTCCTTAGACATAAAAAGGCGAGTCGCTATAATCGGCAGGGTTGAATATGCCCAGGCGTCATTAGAACTGACGGATGCCTATAGACGGGCGCTTGCACACATTGAGGAGGTCAAAGAGTTGAGAGATAGCCTTGTGAAGACACTGACACGCATGAAGGAGGCGGAGGAAGTTCCTGAAGAGGAGATCGAGAAAATTAAGAGCAGAAGGTACGAGATACGTGTCACGCTGTAAAAAGGAGGAATAATGAATGAAACAAGTTGAGGAAGAGAAAGAAAAGGTGGATGAAGTATTAAATATAGACGTTAAGACAGCTTCATTAATCGAGCCCGAATCCACCAAGGAGATCAAAATCACTGTACAATTCAATTATCTCGAGGCGAACAGGACGACCAGAGACTCAAGGTTCACGACCGTCCGCTATCCAATCAGCATCTACCTAGGCGAGGCTGTTGGTAGCAAGAAGGGCAAGGCTATGGTTCCCTTCACGATGGAGGCGAAAACGAACCCAGACATCGCCAGCTTTACTTTGAAGGGAGATGCCCACATAGAAGCTTTGCCGGAGGAGATCGAGTCTTGGGTTGTTCCTAATGGTGAGAAGGCGCCAAGGATCTGGACCAGAGTTTACCAGGAGGCTGTAGCCATGTTAACGATCTTGGCGAGGTTTGTTAACGTACCTCCGCCGCCGGCTCCGGCCTCAAGAGAGGAAACCTCATAGTGGAATGAGAGATGTCACCATCATCAGGCCGAAACTGTTCAGAGTACTCGTTGGAAGGCGGAACCGTTTACTTAGTAATACTCGAGTTTCCAGTTGAGAACAAAGACGATGAGAATCTCGCTTGGCTGCAAACTTTTAGAAGTGAGGTTGAGGGATTCTGCGACGAACATTGTTTTAAGATAGGAGCGTTGCATATGCTGCCAAAACCTTACTTTCCAATCGTCGAAGGTTTCATCAGAAAAGTAAGGGGCGAATACAGGAAGAGGGGGTACAACCCTACCTTGAAGTTTCTGCAGGTGAACCTTCAATGGAGAGATTATGTCGATCTTCAGAGGCTTATCCTAGATCGGGTTCAATCCAGGCTTGAATTCTCTCTGAGTAAACTGGAAACTGAAGAGTTAAATGATGATCTATTTTCAACGGCTTTGAAAGAGGTTACTAAGGCTAATGAGATGATGCTGATCTTTCAACTAAGCAAGGTCTTCCCTAAGGAGGCAGCAAGAGTTTACGATCTCATAAGCATATTGAATGAAAAGATCTCTGAATTTAAACTTCACAAACCTAAAGAGGTTGTGGTGACTGAGCTTTGAGGGCTAAGGTAGATAAGACACTGGACAAAATCGAGGAGGATGCTTTGCGAAAGGCATTGGAAGGCAGAATCGTTAATCAAGAGGCCACATACTTGGTTTCGATCGGTGGGAACAAGGTTAAAATAACATTCCAAGAGACTGGAAAGATAGATAGCAACCTCAAACTTGAGCATACTCAGAAGTACCCATTGGGCGAAGGATATGGATGTCCCGATTTCTTGAAGACTAACATACCTCCTCCCCAGCCAGACTTTATGGATGACGGAACAAACATAGAGGAGCGGATTAGACGAGGACTTTATCATTTTAAACAGGTTGGACTGGTCGGTCCAACTGGTGTTGGAAAAACCCATGTCGTCTATAAGATAGCGGCTGAGGATAAACTCCCAATATTTGAGATCAACTGTGCCCTTCAGACTTCTGTTTATGAACTTATAGGCAAGTATGTGGGATTGGGCAGAGAGAACTGGGTTGACGGCACAATCGTGATGTGGTGCAGGTACGGCGGAATACTATACGTAGACGAGGCGAACATGATGAAGCCCGACATACTTGCGAAGTTCCATCCAGTTATGGATCAGAGGGGACACCTCGTATTAACTGAAAGAGAAAATGAGATAATTGAGAGACATCCCCAAGGGTACATCATCCTTTCTTTCAACCCGTACAGCGTCGAGTACGCCGGAACTAAGCCTTTGAACGTTGCCTTCCGTAGGAGGGTCAACTCATGGATTCGTTTCGATTACTTAAGCATCGGCTCAAAAATAAACGATAAGGAAGTCGAAGCGTTAAAGCTTCGAGGCGGCTTAGATGACGAAAAGCTCAATTATAAACTAGTTAAAGTGGCATCTGAGCTCAGAAGGCTTTACGAACTAGGCGAGCTTCCTCTTGCTCCCTCTCTGGGCAATCTGATCAGTTGGGCGAGGTTGATTACAGACGGTGTGCCCATTGATGAAGCCGCTGTGGATACCATAATAAATACGACTTCAGATGATCCTGCTATTCAAGCAACCGTTCAAAGAGTCGTTGAGTCTGTGCTCAAAGAGGCCGAGACTTTTTGAGCTTCTACGATACCGCTTGGACAATAACGATGATGGTTAGCCGCAAGTCTTTCGAAGAAGTGAAACTTTTAGTTGATGAAAGAGTACCTTACCCCCATGTCGATTATGTGGGGCGTCCAGTTAACACCTATTTACTTCACATTCCACTACCTGAGAAACTTGTCCCACCTGATTTGAGAGAGAACAAACTTGTCATGTGGCGGACGTTCAAGGCATGCGCAGCTCACGAAGCTGGGCACGTCTACTTGACCGACCCAATCATCTATGAGCAATGGAAGTACCATAAGGATCCAAAAATATCCAGTTTCGTAGCGAATCTCCTTGAAGATTTCAGGGTTGAACATTTTTTAGCTTCCAAATGGCATGGTTTAGGTGCCGATCTGGAGTAGTCTCCAAGGAGTAGTAGTAGTAGTCTCCAAGGTTTTCACTAATCGCGTTAAGGGTGACCTTAAAGACTATGAGAAAGATACATTGAATAGAATCCAAGATGCCCTTGAAAGAGTAAAGTGGATCAGCCAACCTAATCTTATGATCTCCGTGGCAGATAAAATCTATGCAGATATATCTAGGTACGGCTCTTCGGATAACATTCGCACCTATCCCATTGCGCCTCCCAGAGATGGAAGCCCGTCTGCTGAGTACTTTAGAAACACCTTTTTGGGTCCTGGCGAAGATGTTCAGGCGGTTATTGAGAATGCTATGAAGTATATCCAAGAACAGAGTCACTTAAAAAAAGCTTTTAGTAAGGACGCTATCTCTGAGGTGGATTATGTCTTCCATGTTGAAAGTACTCTCAGAGAAAAGGAGAAGAAGATACTGAGTCTTTACCAAAAAGATAAGTTCAATCTTGTAGGCATCGGCTTCCCTCAAAGCGACTATGCGGAATATCTGAGGCTTAAGAGAGGTGTCATCGCCATAGTGAGAAGGATTCTAAGCGTCATATCTCAAGTTAAATCGGATTACGACGAGGAGAGCCATCAAAGGAGTGGACTTATCGACTTAAACGATGCGATACAAGCTGTTGCCTCCGAGAGTCAGAGAAGTGACGTCTTCAAGCAGCTTCAAAGAGAGGCAGCGAGTACAGCCTGGGCAATAATTGTAGATAACAGTGAAAGCCTCTCAACACGTTCTGACGTTCTTAAGCAGGTCTCTATATGCCTAGCCGAGGTTGCCGACGGTCTAATGGATCCAAGTTCATGGGCGCTATACACGTTTAGTGACGCCCTTTCGATTGTAAAGGATTTCAAAGACAAGTATGACAAAAGAGTTCAGTACCGGTTGGGTGGCCTAAAGACGGGGGGCCCGACTTATCTTCCTGACGTTTAAGTCATTGCTCCCAGGCTTTCGTTTGTTCCTCAAGTCTATAAGGTAATACTTGTTGTTACAGATGGCCAGCCTCACGGGTACGAAGGTATTCAAGAGGAGACAGAGAACACGGTTAAGACCCTGGAGAAAAGGGGATTAACGTTGATCGCGATCGGTATTAGAAGTAAGAAGGTTCGGAGATACTTTAGGAACTTCTGTTATATCGATACTTTTGAGGATTTAGCCAAGAACTTCGTAGGTCTTTATTATGCTATTTCGCAGTTGGCTTAATTGAAGCACGTGTTTATTCAAGGTATGAGTAGTTTCCTAATCACTAGGTTTAACATCTAGACCGAAGTTTCATAACCTCTTTATTAAAGCTTCAGTAAAGTTAGCCAAAGAATAAAAAGGATATGAAAAATGATGAGCGAAGCAGAGAGACTCGTAGAAGAATGTCAAAAGATTTTCGTTGAAATAAAATGTTTAAGCCATGTCCTTGTAGATATGGTCAAGAATCACGAGAAGAACCTTTCAGATATTGTTGATAGGATAGATCAAAACTTGCAGCATAAGGAATTTACGTTTGAGGATGGTCGCCAGGTTGCTGTTGTGGATTGTAGAAAATGGCTGGAGTTTAGAACGGTGAGTATGGGTGCCTCTTTCGTTGCCTTTGAAACTGATGTATGGAACGTTTTTTCCGTGACTTCTGCATGTCGTGACTTCATTTTTAGGTATTCTGAGAGGCTGCCTGTGTCTCAGAATGATGTTGTGCCTGAAGGTTCGGTTTGCCATAAAGTTTTGAATATGGATCCCCGGTCTTTGAGGCGTTGGCTGTCGGACGAGCTTAAGGTTCCTGAAGACAAGATCATACAAGGCGACTTGTCTAAAAGTCTGGGTGGGAGTAACTAACATCTAGCTAGCAAGTACCGACTTTTTGTTCATACCGATAATATGAACGTCTGCTTCGGAAGGCTTTAAAATTTTACGTATTATAAAGAGGTTTCGAAAGGGGTAGAAAACACTTTGGTTTCTAGATTACTTAGCAACCCAACCATCGGGAGAACAATATTTAATATAATAAAGGGAAAAGCCTTTAAACCCTACAACGTTCCCGTTAAGGCTGCCCTTGAAAAACAGGAAGAAATGTTATCACGTAAATTTGGTAGGATGGAAGGAACCGAGATAGGCAGGAGGCTTGGTGTCCGCCGAGGAATGAAACTGGAACAGGTGCCAGTAACCGATTACAGTTTTTACGAAGACTTCTTTAAGAAGCCTCCTGCCGACGCTTTCATGTACCCAATTGATGAGTACGAGAGGGTCAGAACGAGCGGGACGAGCGGTTCTGAAAAGTGGTTTATGATCCCGAGGCTTACTTTCGTTAAGTGTTGGAAGACGGGGTTAGCTACTCTTATGGCGATGTTTCACGACGGGGAAAAGGTCACCTTTGACTATGGGGACCTGGTCTACGTCAACGTTGCTCCTCGGCCTTTCTCGAGTGGACATGTTCTTTCTTACCTAGAGCATGAAACGTATAATATCATCAGACTTGTGCCGAACATTAACCTCAGCTTCAAGGATAAGGTTAACTTTTTCATAAGGAACTACAGGAAAGTGGACGGGGCTGTTATGCTTGCTTCAACCCTTATTTCACGTGTTATGCCTGAGATCGTAGGGCCTATCAGGCTTAGGGGACTTTTAACTCTCGATTCTCAAATAGCCGAGATCTATAAAAATGAGATAGAGGAGTTCACAGGAACTCCGCCGAGAACTATTTACGCAACAACGGAAACTCTAAACTGCACTGTTCCATCCGTTCAGCATCGTCTAGGCTTATTCTTCGATTGGAACAGGGGAATTTTTGAGTTTCACCCTGTGGAAGGGAAAGAGAATAGTATAATCACGCCTGAAAACTTGGTCCCCCTGAACGATGTGAAAGTAGGCGAAGTATACCGGCCCGTTTTCACATCCCTCGAAGGAGAGATGACGAGATACGTCATAAACGATTCCCTTCTATGTGTAGCTCGAGGAGACGATCTCCTTGGAACAGATTTCCCTGTCTTCAGGTTTCAATCAAGATTGGAGAAGAACATTGCCCTCCAGAACTTTACTAGGATAAGCGAGGAGGAACTTCTGATGGCGTTTAAACAATGTAAAGTTCGATTCGTAGATTTCACGGCGAGAATTGAAGTTGAAAACGGTCTTGAGCACCTTGCCATATACATGGAATATACTGGGAACATGTCGGTTGAGGAGATTGAGGAATGCCTCCATAACTATCTATACAAGGTTGACAGAGACTATCGAGACCTTGTTGACTTCTTTGACTACGTTCCTGTTAAGGTGTACTTTGTCCCTAAGGGAACTTTTTGCAGGTATATGGAGATAAAAGAGGCTTCTTGGGGCAAGGTGGAGAGAATAAATATGAGAGAGGAGGCGTTCAAGGAAATCGTCGCTACTTGTTAAAGAAGTATAGGGGAAACGCGGTGGAAGGGTTTGAGTTTGTCCCCCTCATCTTGAACGGGGCTGTAACATTTATTCTTGGGTCTTTAATAGTCTATCTAATCCTAATACGGAGGTTGGAGAAGCACATCTTCTACTTTGCCTGGGGCTTCGGCTTCATGGCCTACGGGATTGAAATTTTACTTAGGGATTATGCTGGAGAGTTTTTATTTGCCTTCATAGGCGGTCTTATGTATTCATTTCTCATGTTGGGAGCTTGGGGTTTATCAAATCGTAAAATCCTACTTGTGATTCCAATAATGATTACATTGTGTTTCGTGTGGGTAACAGGAAAACTCCCATTGATTACCGTCCCCACTTCCATCTTTTTCTTCGGCGTCATAACTTTAGGAGTTATATATAAGAGGGCGATCTTTGGAAGAATTCTGGACAAACTCGTTTTAGGATTGGTTCTCCTTCTCCTTGCTAATATCTTCCTTTCGGAACAGTGGATCATAGACATATTCGCGATCTTCGCAAAGATCGTTCTTTTCTTCGGGATCTTGGATCAAGAGTTCGCCTTAATAGCTGAAAAAATCCGGATTGTAAATCAAAAATATCCTCGCATTAGTACTGGAGTAGGAAAGGAGGGGGGATTGAACCTGATTATTCCTACACCAGACTCACCCACTGAGAGCGAGGTAAAGTGGATGGAAGAGAAGATTCAAGAGAACACTAAGAAAGCCGTTGATACTTATATATTCTCCTTTCAAGATCTGCCTTCGCATAGTGATCTGCGTAGAATGAGATGGATAAATCCTGAAAAGGTCTTTGTATTACTCTTCTCGTCGAGTTCTCAGAGAGCTAAGGAAGAGTTTACGGTTTTCAAAATGGACATAACGGAGATTGGGGCAACTTTATTCGAGTTGATTAAGAAGTATTCCCATATTGAAGGAGGCTGCGTCGTAATCTTTACGGATCTTTCGCTTCTCATACATAGCTTCAACGTGAACGATGTGTTTGATATGATGATGGAGAAGATGGGATCTTTGAGGGAGGCTGGCGTGACCCTCTATGCGTTCTTTCACCCTGAAACGCACAGCGACCCTGCTATAGCTCCACTTTTCAAGAATATATCTGACTCGGTTCTTAAACTCTGACGCGTTCAGTATGGTATACAGTGAAGCCTCTTTCGTCTATGACGTATCGTCTTGGTTGTTCGTCGAATTTTACGCCACGCATCTTTTCAATTCGGATGGTTTTCATTAGATTGAAATTCTGAATGGTCTTGTCAAGCCTTATGACTCCGTCGGCTAAAAATTCTTCCATGTAAAACTCGTTGTTAGAAGAGGTGATTTCAGAGGTGAAGATTGAGGTGCAGCCTATCTTCCTTAACTCAGTGAATAGCTCGGATATTTTGTACCTTTTCAAGGCTTCTCTCTGCTCGTGGATGGCTATGCTGGTGAGAGGGTCTATCACTACGTGTTCAGCGTCGATTGTTTCCACTGCGCTTATTACCTCTCTAATGAACGAGAGAGTTGGTCCTTTGCTTTCTCTGTCTCTCAGCTCAGATCCGCCTACATAGGGTACTGTATAAAGGTTAAGCAGCCTGACGCGATTACTGCTCTCTTTTTCTTTTAGGTTCCAGCCGAAGGCGTCGATATTCTCCATGATGAAGCTCATGGGCTCTTCTAAGGTTACGTAAACGCCGGGTTCACCTCTTTCAGCAGCTGCTGAAAGGAATTGGAGGCAAAAGATCGTTTTTCCCGCTCCAGGTCCGCCGCAAAGCAGAACGACCCTTCGTTTGGGAAATCCTCCGCCGAGCATCTCGTCTAAGCCTTCGACACCGGTAGAGACTCTTATCATTTGATCACGCCCTACTCTTTTTCTCTGTCAAATGGTTTATCATGAAATTCTTAAATACGTTTTCGGTTTCCCAGTCTGGACGCTGCGTTCATAAGCGCCTTAAAAGAAGTTTTCCGACATTCAGTATTGTGTGAAGACGTTTAATAGTGTGAACAAGGCTTCTAAGGTGTTAGAATCTGGTTTTAGGAATCGGGCGTCCTCCTGTTGCGAAGCGTTTACTGATCTTTTCGTTACTTGTTGTGCTTATCGCCTCCAACTATTTGGCGCAAGAGGTCCAGATCCGTCAGCCTATGACGAGTCTCACTGTTGTTGCCAAGCCGCTGTTAAAGTATACTTCTGTAGGTTTTCAGGAGGCATCAACGGTGAAGGATATCTGGAACGAGAGTTTCGAGGGTTCCCTCACTGCTAAAAACCATTATTGGTATGGACGAAGTTTAGGTGTTGCTGGAGGTTCAGCGGAAAGGAATAACACCCTCGATTCTGGCTTTGAAGAAGTTTCTAGCTCCAGCCTAAATCCCTACGTGAACCTGCCGTCGTGGTTCCTCTACCAAGATAGCTCAGACATCACTATAATGGCGCGTCGAGTTAGCAATGTCCACTACGACCAATCATACTCCGCCTCCGTGGAAACCAAATACATAAAAGTATCAACCAATTTTGTTTGGCAGACGCCATCAGCAATTCATAGTTCATGTGGCTATACTGGTAGTCCCCCAAGTAATACTATTGATGACAATACAGCCACAGAGTGGAAACATGATGTGATAGAAAGTCATTGGGTCATCTATGATCTAGGTCAAGCTTACTATGTAAAGAAAATTCGAGTCTATTGTGGTGTTAACCGGCTCGACGATGTCTGTGTCTATGTTTCAAACGATCCCCAAAATTTCGGTTCGCCTGTAATTGATTTTTGGGACCCTCCAAGTCAAGGTTGGAATGAAAGCCCTGCCTTTTTTAAGAAGGGGAGATATATAAAGCTAGTTTTCGGAACTACTCTAAAAGAGGACAAAATTGATAGAGCCTTCTATGAATTTGACGCCTATGTTGACGCAAGTGAAGCTGGGCATGTTTCTGGTGGCCTTCAAGTCCCTAATGAATACTTCGTCAAGAAACAGGTTTATTTGTCTAACAATCCGTCTATGGCATCAGCACTTTTCCTTGACGACGCAGGCCCTGGAACTGGATTGTGCGAAGCATATTATCTACTAGTTGATGTAGAAATTCAGAACGGAACATCTACCCTACACATTGTTTACACCGCTCCAGTCACGACATTGGGCTCGCCATCATCGGGGCATTTCAGCAACACAACAACCGTAAAGTACATCTACGGCGTGGCAACCATCAATCAATGGGACGTTTGGAAAACTTTCACACGAAACATTAGAAGCGACTACCAAAGCATTTGGGGTCCAGTCTACAACGCCACCATAGGTCGGGTGACAATAAAAAACGACTTCTTTAATCCTAAAGTTAACTCAGAAACCGATACCCCCTTCATGAAGACTAACTACGACGCTGTGTCTATAAAACTCTTATCTTATGGTAACGAAGAGGAGCTTGTCAACGGAAGCTTCGAGGCTCCTGGCTGGGTAAAGGTTCAAGAATGGAAGCTTGCAGTCTTTAACTATACAAAGGACTCTTCGGACTCGAAGCAAGGCGCAACCAGCTTCTTCATGAACGTTACTGGCGATACGAGCGGGGGCTCAGGTTCAGGTTTCAACGCAACGAAGCATGGGTAATCGGAATAGATAGCTCCAGCTTCATTAGAGAGATAAATGACACGGATAATCAGAGGCTCCGTGGATTTATTAAGGTAGAAAGCTTTTCAGGAGTAAGTGAAACTGCCTACAGCTACGTAGCCATAGGGCTGAAGTTCGTTAACCTATCAAATCCATTAGATGCCCATTATCTTTATTATTGCATAATGCTATACGGTAGCCCTCCATCAGATAGCTCTATCGAAAAATATGTTGAACTAGTAAAGTCCAACTCACTGGAGACGGGAATCTGGTACGAGATCTCCCGTAAGCCTATGGTGGACATTGGATTGCAAAACATCAAGATAACCCAAATTGCTCTTGTTGTCGCCTTTTATTATGGCCAATCCTATTCTTCCACAAACAATGCGAAGGTCGTAGCCCGTTTTGATTATGTTGGAATCGATTTAGAGCAAGAGTCAGAGGCAACTATCCGTCAATCTCAACGTTCAATTGAACGTGCGCTACATGGAACCTATTCGTTAAAGCAAAATAAGACTCAAGAGGGCGCAGAAATCGACATATACGAATGTGGAGCAGAGAACTCAAATAACACTTTTTATGTTGCTTTTACTTACTTCGTGAACTTTTCGGTTTACTTTTATGTTTCTTCTCTCCAAGACAGCGCGACAATCCAGGTTTCTCTAGCCATCGATGATGGCCCAACTTATGGATCGGGCTACCTCTATGAACTCATATACTATTATGGATCATCAGCTGGGGTATCCCCTATCTTTGTCTCTCAGCCTAGGAAAGCCGTACAAGTCTCTCCGTCGATTACGACTCAATCTTGGGTTCATCTAGATAAAAACTGGACCTTAGACTTACCTGAAACATGGCCTATAGTAAACCCGCGCGTTGAAGCCATAGGACTAAGAATCTGGACTTCAAATTCCATAACCGTATACTGGGACCTTGCTGCATTTCATGGAACTTGGTATGGTGTAGAAAAAACCATAAGGCTTCAGTCTGTCAACGACATTCTACTTAAGAAGTTCAATACTACTGATTTTTGGAATGTGACTGGCACTATTGATCCGGGAACAGATGACTTCGTTGATAATAACGTCAGCAATGTTGACGGAGTTCTAGGTAAAGGTGCCCACAGCAACTTTACAAATGAGCAGCATGGACCAGACCTCAAATATGACGTTTTAACCGAGGAATATCTTAATAATTACCTTCAAAATTTGGAAGATTACGTAGACAATAACAATAGCAATGTTGACAATTATGCTAACCGAGGTTTCCACAGTAACTTTACAGCCGAAAAGTATGGTCCTGACTCGATATACGACACTTTGACGGAGGCTTATCTTGGTCCCGGTGTCAACATATACGATTACGTTGACAATAACAGCAGCAACGTAGATAATTCTCCAAGTATTGGTTCCCATAGCAATTTTACTGCTATGCAGTATGGTCCCGACTCGATCTATGACGTTCTAAGAGAGAAGAATGTGAACCCACCGCCGAACGATGTTACCGATTACGTTGATAATAATAGTAGCAATGTAGACGGGTCGCCAAGCAAAGGTACTCACAGCAATTTTACAGCAATGCAGTACGGACCAGACTCAATCTTCGATACATTAACGGAAGAAAACACGTATCCACCTCCAAACGATGTAACCGATTATGTAGACCAGATAAGTAATGTTGATGGAGTTGCAGATAAAGGTACTCATAGTAACTTTACAGCTGAGAAGTATGGACCAGACTCAATATACGACATACTAACAGAGAAGTTTACTGGTACGCTAACGAATAGTACACAAGATTACGTAGACCAGACGAGTAATGTTGACGGGGTTGCGGACAAAGGTACTCATAGTAACTTTACGGCCATGCAGTATGGTCCCGACTCCATCTACAATCTCCTGAAGGAGCAGAACACTGGGGGCGGAACAGGAACATGGACAACCCCTGCTTCTGTTTACGGTAAATGTGGCGAAGAAGCAGGAAACCCTGCCAGCAACACTATAGACGATAATATAGCCACTGAATGGAAGCACAACCCTCAGGAGGCGCACTGGATCATATTTGATATGGGTAATAGTATGATTATCACAAAGGTAAGGATTTATTCTGACAAGAAATTTTTGGGTAATATCACGGTATATGTCAGTGAGGACACGATATTTGAGAATTCAGAGAAGGTGGTGACTAAGTGGAATTGTTCGACTTTCGGATGGAGTGCAAGTCCATCATTCAATGCAAAAGGAAGATACATCAAGCTAGCGGATATGCTGCAGGCGGGCGTCGCCTCCACTTTGAAGGATGCATTTTTCGAGTTTGACGCTTGGACCGAGCCAAATTACGAACTTGATCTTGAGGCTCAATGGACCAACGTAAATTATATCGAAACGAATGAGCAGCTGTGCATATATGCTGGTACAACGGGAGCCGAGAACCTCCGCGTTGATGTTAGGAATGGGTCAGCATGGGTAACCGTTATCACACAGTTGTACCCGGGCTGGAATAACGTAAGCATAACTAATTATTTGACGAGCTCGACTTTCACGATTAGGTTTAAAGGAAACACAGAAACAAATGACATTACGCAGGATAGCTGGCAGATAGACGCAGCACTGCTGCACGTATGGACGCCCGGAGTCGACAATTACGAGATCGACTTAGAAGTCCAATTTACAAATGTCGATTACAACGAAGTTAACGAGCAACTCTGCATATACACGGGCAACTTAGGATCAGAGAATCTGCGAGTAGAGTACTGGAATGGAACTGGTTGGTCTACCCTGTTAACGAGTTTGACGGCTAATAGCTGGAATAACGTCTCAGTATCCTTAACAGGTTCGACTTTCACGATCAGGTTTCGGGGGACTCAAGAAACGGGTGATTCGACACAGAATAGTTGGCAAATAGATGCAGCACTGCTGCACGTATGGACGAAAGACCCGAAATACGAACTGGACTTGGAGGTTCAATGGACAAATGTTGACTCCGATGAGGTCAACGAAATACTGTGCATATATGCTGGTGACCTAGCCTCAGAAAATATAAAAGTAGAAGTCTGGACTGGTGGATGGGTAACAGCCTTCGCAAGCCTAACGGCAAACACTTGGAACAACGTAAGCGTAACAGACTATCTGACAGGTTCAACTTTCACGATCAGATTTTTAGGCTCTACTGAAAGTGGGGACACGGTTCAAGACAGCTGGCAGATAGATGTGGTGCTTTTACACCTCTGGACGCCTGACGCACCAAATTATAAGCTCGACCTAGAGGTTCAATTTACAAACGCCGACTGCAACCAAGAAAACGAGGTATTATGCATACGTACAGGCAGCCTAGGCTCGGAACCTGTAAAAGTTCAAATCTGGTATCCTGCGGGAGGTGGATGGCGCACTGTATTTGATTCACTGACACCGAATAGCTGGAATAATGTATCCGTTTGGAACTGGCTGGACAGCCAAACGTTCACAGTCAGATTCCTAAGCCTATATAGTTCAGGCGACACATCTCAAGACAGTTACTATATAGACGCGGTATTATTACATGTCTGGACAATCCAGGGCTACCAGCTTGACTTGGAGGTTCAATTCACAAGCGTCGACTGTGATGAGGAAAACGAATATCTATGCATCTACGCTGGTGACCTAACCTTGGAAGACATTAAGGTTGATGTTTGGACTGGTGGCGGGTGGACGACGCTTTTAACCGACTTGACCGCTAACAGCTGGAATAACGTTTCAGTGTCATCTTACCTAAGTAGCTCAACATTCACGATTAGGTTTAAAGGTGGATACGAAGCCTCAGAGGATTCAACGCAAGATAGTTGGCAGATAGACGCGGTATTACTGCACGTATGGACGTTCGAGGGTTACCAGATTGACCTTGAGGTTCAATTCACAGATGTTAATACGGTTGGGAGATCTGGAGAATTACGCATTTACACCGGTTCTGTAGGCGGTGAAAGCCTCAAAGTGGACTACTGGACAGGCTTAAGCTGGATAACCCTCATATCCTCTCTGGGAGCCAACAGGTGGAACACCGCCTCAATACCACTCGATGGAACGGTCACGATAAGGTTCAAAGGCGCCAAAGAAACGAACGACTTTACGCGGGATACCTGGCATATAGATGCGGTGCTACTGCATACCTGGTATATTTACGCAACAGAGACTATAGAAAGGGCAAACGCAACATCGGCCAATCAATGGTACTATAAATGGTGGGGCTTAAGGAAGATATATGTAATAAACGGAACGGCCACTTACGAGATGACCGGAAACTCGACTTCAGAAGGAATATTATCCTTCCACGATAATGATTGGAACCTAGAAGGCAACGAAAGCATATACAACAACGATGTGTCCGGCTACGTGATATACAACGTTAGACTTCAAACTCACAGCCTATGGAAAGAACGTGGCATTCCAAGACTACATCGAAGTAAGGTATAGAATCCTATTCTGCAGACCATTAGGCGTATTCAAGTTTACGAATGAGAACCGAGCTACATCCGCAAATGAACCCGACGAATACGGCAAAGAATATTGGCTAGTAAACCGGCAGGAAGATGGTACCTACGTAAACTATATAGAATCCAGTTCCTTAAAGACAATTGCATACTCACCTGACTTCTAAAAACAGACTAAAATCATTTTTTCTTTTGAATAGTGAAGCTAGAATTAACATCTAAGATAGCTGAGATAATTACGTAACTGGCTACGTGAAGTTTAAAAACCTTAAACGGATTCGTAAGGCGCCATTCATTTTTCGAGCGAAAATAAATGCCCCCAAAGCGAGAAATAAGACGGAAACAGCGCCTAACGTTCCTATAGGTAGCTCAGGGATAACGAATTCTGGAAAGGGTGGTTCAGCTGGGGGTGATGCATGCACTTCTAGGTGTAACGTTGTTTGACCAGGTGGTATAGGGATCGTAGCAAAATATTCGATAGGTCCATCTAGAATTCCGCCTGGTTTATTAAGGTTCAAGTTCCAGCTTGGGACAGTAATCTCCGGATCTCTAAATTTGGCCGGTTCAGTTGACCCCACCTTTGTGTCTACGAACCATCGGTATCCGGGATATGTCGCTCCATGCGGATTGCCTAAACCCTCAATTATGATCCCATCGCTCTTCAAGTCATATCTGTCGATGACCCTATCTCCGATGTTATCTCGGGCATTAGGGTCTATAAACCCATCCCCATCCTTGTCAAGCTCACCATAGGCTAGGTATGGCTTCGACCATACCCCGACATAGACAAATATGTGTGACCCATTGTCGTAGATCGCGACGCTACCAGTCTTATTAAACACGCCATCCTTACCCTTATCATTAACTTCGGTCAGATTTGTTATCCAATACCAACTAGAGTGGGTGCCAATAACATATGTAAAACTCGCTTTGGATTCCTTGTCTACACTAGCGGCTACTACTGGCGTTATTCCAGCTACTGAAAAGAGTATTCCCAGCATCACCCCTATTAGCAATAGACTAAGTATCTTCACACTATCCTTCCTTTCTGTCTTTCTTAAGCGAGATAGAATAAAATAAGTTTTGTGAAAAACAATTATAGAACATAAAGTAAATTTTTCTCAGAGACCATTTTAGGAACGAAATATGTTACACTTTCTTAACTTTCACCTTCTCCAGTTCCAACCACTTTCTCCAAAGCTTTAACGAGATCCCTTAATTCACGGATAGGTTTCATGTGTTCACTAAAAAGCCGCATACCCTCCTTGATGTCACTTACGTCCTGTTCCATCTTTCTGATGCGAGCAGGCATAGTGAATACTTTACAGTTTAACAGTTAATATTACATGGGTTTACGGTATGAACCGCAGATTCACAACCGTTTATAAGCACATTGAGAAATATTCGCTAAAAAATTAGGAGACCTAGGAATGATCTCAAGTCCTGAAGTACCAGAGGTTTACGGACTGATTGGTACTTTTGTATTTCTTGTTCTAAGCATTTACACAGCTATTTTTGATAATCATTATCATAAAGGACTACCTTATCTTTATCAGGTGGCTGCAGTAGCTGGATTTGGGCAACTATTCTATGGTTCAATTTGTGGTCTGATGCAAACTCGATTCTTGTTGAACCTATCGTATGTTATTTTCTCATTGGCGAATATTATCGGCTTATTTGCATGGATGCTTTACAAGAAACATAAGATCTCAAACCTTCTGAAGTATGCTTATTTCTTCTTTATCTTGCTTCCTTCTAACTTGACCGTTGCCTCCATATATTTTGGGTATTTACAACCTAGTCCACTACCACTTTCATTGTTTCCTCTCGAAGCTTCCCCGCTTCTTTTGGTATTGTCCGCCATCGGGGTTTTCATAGGAGCTCTTGCAACGTACAAACCTGAATCATTAAGGGTAATTGCCAATGTCGCTAGTCTTAAGGTCAAACTCAATAACAAAATGAGAAAAAGGTGAGTCGTGAATGAAGACGAGTTTGAGGATGTCTAGAAAAGCACTCCGAATCTTACCGTTGCTTATCCTCTCAACCATCATAACTGGTGCAAGTGCAGCCGTCTACAACTTGATGTACATGCAAGCCATTGGAATCGGTGTCGAAGCAGCCAAAGTCTATTTCATAGAAGGTAGCGATAGCGGAACTGAATGTACAGTTACCATTGGAACAAACGGCACATACGTAAGCATAAGCAACATGAAGGGTTGGCCCAATGCCACAAGGGTCTATGAGAACTTCACTGCTATTCACAATGGCGACAATTCTGATCGAACTATAACCTTGACTTTCGATTCTTGGTCAGGAAGCACACCCTATGTAACTATGACTGTGAAGGTCTACAACTTTGCTGGCACACAGCAGGGAAGCGCAATTAGTGTTGGGACAGGAGGCAGCAATACAGGGTCCATCACAATTCCCCAGGGTCAGAACTTTAGGGTCCAGTGGGAGATCAAATGGAATGCTGGAGCATTATCATCCTACTCAGTCAGTGTGACGTTAAGCCTACGTGTAAATGAGTAGGGACGGTAACTCCTACAATCCCTTACTTTTTTTAACTCCTACGGGTTAAGCTATGCTGAGGGTAAACAATAATGGAGTAAAGGTTGAATATTCTGTCGTTTTATTAGTTTTGATCCTCTCTACTTCTATATCTTGGAGTTCTGTTGTCCCAGCATTTGGAAAGATACAAAATATTAACCAAATAGTTGCCAGTCCATTAACTGCAGAAACACCCAAGGTCATTCTTCAGTCAGGGATTGCTGGCACCAGTACTATATACGCGGACGCAACAAGTGCAAAAGTCAGCGTCGTAGCGCCGATTACCTATTATCCCAATGGCTATAGCATTTCGACTGGAACTCACGTCTCTGGCAGTGTTCCGGCAAGTGTTCAAACTGTTGACACAAACTATTTTATTGTAAGGAGTTCGGGGACAGCTACATCCACTCAGATGAATAATCCTTCTGGAAACAATCTGATTGGTAGCACAACTTATGTTTCGGGAAATATTGAGAATCTGGCTTCAAATGATGGTGCATATATGACTTTTCGAAGCTATATTTCCGCCACTTCGGCAACAAGCAAAACTGATGCTTTCATGGCGTATAGAAGCAACACGGGCAATTTGTTGAATTATCCTAAATATAGGCTGTGGGAAGGTGACACTGCGTCGTGGGGCAATGAGGTTGAAATGAATACTGCTGATAGTCCCGTCAGGTGGGTTAGGACTGCTATCTGTCCAAAAAGCGAGAGAGCATTAGAGAAAATTGTTGTAACATTGTCAGATGACGGTTATTTGGATGCTTATCTTTACGATGGAATATCTTGGACTGTGACGAACAATATTGCATCTGTTTGGGCTACTGCGCCCGCCAGCCCCATTAGACCATACGATGTAGCCTACGAAACGGCAAGCGGAACAGCCTTGCTTGTTTACGATGTGAATATCGCTGATGCAACTAAAGATCTAGGCTACAAGATATGGAACGGCATATCTTGGAGCCAAGAATACTACATAGACTTTACAGGCGTAGCTGCAACATACCCCGTTGTAAGCTTCATTATACTGGCGAGTAATCCTGACCCGTCGTCCAACCAGATTGCTATAGCTTTTAACGAAAGCTCAAAAGATGATGCTTTCGCAGCTATCTGGAACGGTACATCTTGGACTTCAATGACGACACTTACAACCGCCAACACTATTTCTACCAAAGAATCAATCGCCATAGTCTACTCAACCTACTACAAGAAAACTGTGGTTCTTGCAGGTAATGGGGCAAATAGCATAGCTTGGAAAACATACACTCAGGGCGATACGAATTGGGTTACACAAACTGCTTTCGACCCGGATCCTGACGATAAACAAGAGGTTTGTTTCGGAACACTTAAATCAGACCCCTCTGGTTCAGCAACCCACGACTACATCATGTATTCAGGTGTAAATGACTACACAGACCTAAACCTTGTACTTATCGATGTGGGCCCTTCTACGCCTACCGTGACAAGCTGGGGTGAATTCGACGATGATATAGACAGTAACGTAGCGAGACCATGCGATTTCGATTGGGAGCAGACAGGAAGCAAAGGCTTGGTTGTTTGGGGAACAACGGCTGGAAGCATAAGCTACATGACCTTCACTGCACCGTCAACCTGGAGCTCAATATCAACAGAAACGATGGGCACCAACACTCACCCCTGGATTCAGCTTAAACACAACACTCGAAATGTAAACGGAGACATTAAAATTCTTGGAGCAGTTTTGGAGGCTACTGCAAACGACCTTGGAGCCATAAAGTGGGACGGCACCACATTGACCGTTATTGGGGCTTCGACCTTCACGGCGGACACAAGTGTTTCAACGTACGAATCTTTCGACTTAGAGTTCCAATTGTTCGGCGATCCAGAATTCACAAGCGAAATTGAATTCACGGGAACAACCAATACGTGGGTTTGGACTCAGCTTGTTTGGACAGTTGATAGTGCTTTAATAGTTGCTAGCGTGAACGTAACCATGCAACTCTACAACTATGCACAAGGATATCCGACAAACGGAAACGGCTATTTGACTTACATATCAAGCGCCACAGCAGACACAGACGAAACAAAAACCCAAACCATAACGACAAATCCAACAGATTTCCGTAGTAGTTCAGGAGAATGGAAAATCAAAATAAAATGTGTAAAGACATCAGACATCAAATTTGACTTCAAAGCGGACTGGATAGAATTTAAACCAACATACTACAGCCAATACACGGTGTCGACAGAATTTACTTTTTCAAATATGATTACGAATACACCGACACAACTTAACTTCACAGTTGTAAGCCAATATGACATCTCAAGCGTATCCGTTACAATTCAAGTTTGGAATTATTCCTCGCCCTCGCCCTCCTATGTGACAAGCGGCGAAGGATATTTAACATATACATCGGCAGGAGCAAATGAAACGAAGTTGCTCAGCATCAATTTAAACCCGCAATTTTACACTTCAGGTGAAAACGCTAAAATAAAAATCACTGGCGTATTAACGAGCACCACGCAATATCAGCAGAAGATAAACCGAATAAAACTTGATTACCGCTATAGCTCATCTTCCACCTACGATTACGTTCTTAAAATCGCCAACCTAGTTACGGGCGGTTGGAAAGTGAACATGAGAGTCTACGGAAGCTCAGATGTTGCTCGCTTATTAAATGCGACCATAAGTTTTCACGATGGTTCAACGAGCAATCAAATAATTATTGATGGTGGAGTTATAACGCAGTCTGAAGGGCCACAATACAACTTAGCTGCCTCCGCAACAATATACATAAGCATCAGCAACCTTCAAACAAACACTACTGGAGCATCATACCTATACGTTTATTTGAAAATCCTATTTCCGGGCACATCTGTGTATTCCCTTTATATCATCACTTTTCAAATCACTTAAAATGCTTAATGAATACGAATATATTGTAAAACTAAGGACATAGTTTTACGTTAAGACGAAGCTTTGAGCGCTACTGCTGGGCCTTGGACCTTTAACATCTGATGTAGATTATGGAAAAGCCGGGTTTATCTACAAAAACCTATCACCAGGAAGTCAATCCGTAAACATAATCATTCAAGTAACATGGCTTGGTGAAGAACGGCCCCCATGGGAATTCCCACGTACACTCGGTCCAGGCGAAGAATGGTCTGGCTACGCACCTGAAGACTTTGGCGTAACCGCATACTTTGAACTCTATATAGATAATTCTTTGGCTTTCAGTGGCACTATCTGGGTTCCTCCGCCTCCATAGATCAAATAAAGTAAACGACCTTCCCCTTTTTTCTCTTTGAGCATGTAAATATTAATGGTTTGCTCTTAGAAATTTAAAGAGAGAGACGCTAGCCGGCCAGAAGGCGCTCAATCGAGGCGCAGTCTCTCAGAAATTCCTTACCTTCCAGTTGCCTCTAAAATCTCTGCTTCTTCCGTTCCTGAAACCTCAAGAAGCCCCCATCTTGACTAGGAACTTCGCGTAGAGATCGAACTGTGATGGATCAAGCTCACAGGCACGCATAAGATTCGTCTTGCTCGAACGCCTGCCAGGGTTCCTATGCATCGGATGACATCCAGCTTGCTCTTGCGGGGCTTCCGGGATTCGGTTTCAGTTCTCAAATTCCCAACTGATCATTTGGAATTGCTCGTGGAATTGAGTTTCACTACTGAATAACAAAGTGATGCACACATCTGTATCGCCGGCTTCTTCGTTGTTCCAGAAATCCCACTAGGCACAGCTACGGCTCTAACCCTCATGCTCGGATCCAAATGCTGCTTCGAAAACGAAAGATTGGAGGATAAAGAACTCACGCTTTTTCCTCTATATCCCAGACTAATTGAAACTCAGCAAGAGAACAGAAAACATAACATAAAGGGCTGAAATGCCTAGGGGATGAATCTGGAAGCCCTTCATTTCCGACATAACTTAATCCGAGCATTTGATTCCTCCGATCAGCCAGACTATCACCTTTCCAAAGTTTCTGGTTAAGGCTTTAACCTTAGGCATTATGCTGAACCAAATGGACGAGGCCAATTCAACCTATTGTGTTATTCTACGTTAGTCTCCAATATAGATGACATCCTTTAGACCTCTGAAGTCTGGGTCGCCAGTTAGAATCTTTGCTTTGGCCTTTCTGCCAGTGGCTAGTATGATGCTGTCGGCTAGGGCCGTCTTTGTCTTATGCTTGATCTTGGCTGCTTCTATGGCAATCTCTTCTTCTACAGGTATAATGAAGCACCTTTTCCTGACCGTGATCACCTTTTCTTCAGCAGTCTTCTCATCATATTGCAGGAGGATCCAATGGTAGATCTCAGCCAGATTTATCGTGGAAACCACGGCATTCTCCTTGCCCTCTATGTAGAGTCCCACCTGATCTGCGTGAGAACCACCGCTCCAGTATTCAACCCAAGCCCAAGAGTCAACCAAAACGGTCAAGTTTGTCCCTCTGGAACCTCATCAATTTAGGAAGTGAGCCTTTCTCAGAGGTCTCCAAGACCTTAACTTCCCGAACGAGCTGTTTCACCACCTCAGCGTAGCTGCGAACACGCCACTCTCTTTTTAGCTTTTCAAGCATGGCAACAGTTTCCTGATCCACCTGAATGGTCGTTCTTGTGGTCATATTCATCCATAATCTATAATACCATAGTATTATAAAAAGCTTGAACCTATATCAAGGTCTGAGATTGACGGTTCTCCTCGATAATAACTCTAATACTTTCTTGTGTTTTTCAAGTCTTTTTCACAAAATTTTGACTTGCTGAGAACCGATTAACCTGATGGGGGATCTGAACGGTCGAGTGGCATCAGGAACCACCCCTTTACCAGCGCCCATGACGCAAAATAACGTGAAAAAGGATCAATACCCTACTATACTCTGAGGAGTTCATCCCTACTCATTACAATTTCTCTTCTTACGTAACTCTGACCGAGCATTCTCTTCACTCTAAGGAAAACCCTGGCTTTATCTTGGTCTTCTCTCCCATACATCTCTATCTGCCCATCAAAGAGGTCTATTATAGCTGAGGCTTCCTCCCTTGAATGCATATAAGGATTAAGAATCGCCATTATGGTGAAACCCTTAGCCTTCAACCTCGGAATCAAATCTGAAAGCCACTTCCTAGTAGTCAAGGTTTTACATCTCAACAAGACATCTGAAAGGATATTGAGGCATATCCTCTGCCCCTTAACAGGCTTCTGCTTTTCAAGGTTGCCAAGAGCCGAAAACAAGGAGATGTTGATGGAACTCAAGTCTTCAACATTCCTTACCCCGTAAACATTTTCGAACTCCGAGGCGATCAGGTCAGATTGAGGACCACAGAGAAGAATATGAAGATTAGACAAATACTTAGCCAGCAGATTCCTAACCAAATCAACATCCGTTGAGACATAAAATGTAACCCAATGCTCAGCATCGTTCTCTAGAAAACCCTTTATGAGCGTATCCCTCTCGTCGCAAGAAGGAGATGTCAAAATAACAGCATACCTTTCAGGGATACCGCCAAACAAGAGACCGTCAAGAGGACCATAACCTGTGGAAACTTTATTCATTCTCTCCGGCACTACTTTTAACATAGAATCATGCCCATAAATGAAACCTAGAAGTGTATCCATCTCTGACGAATTTCCAGATTGACCAGCACCTCTTCCGCTCATATTTTCAAAGTATAAAGATACATGAGCCCCCGAAAGCGCTCTCCTCTTCAACTCCTCCACGATCTCCTCAAACTTCTCCGTTGCCGAGGCATACTTCTCAATGCTCGATGCATAATCACCTCTCATCCTTCGTCGCTTAGCCTCCTCCAAATCGACCCTTGCGAGGCAATACTTCCCTTTAAGCCGCGCTAGATCCATCGTCTTCTCTATTAAATCCCTCTCCTCAGCATCCGTTACCTCCCAGTCCTTCACATTTAGGAACCTCTCAGCATCACCGAAAAGTTTTGCAGCTTGCCGAAAGGCTGCAGCAGACTTTTGAAACTTTCCTTCTTTACTGAGAACCTCAGCCTGCTCTAGAAAGTAGGAAGCCATATTGTTTGGAACAAGGCGTTCCCAAACATTTGGCTTCTTAGGATCTCTGTTACTCTTCATCTTTACTCCTTCAAAGATCTTAAAATTTGAAGAACTTCATCCAGGGGGCGGTTGAGCCTAATTTTAATGTAGACTAGAGTGTCTGAACCATTGGGTGGTGACTCTGCCTCTTTTATGACAACGCCAGTTTTCTCAGATATTCTCTTGATCTTTTCAGTCTTTGTTAAATCCTCAGACAGCTTCTCCATCTTCTCTATAATCTTATCCATGTTCTTCTCATGCTGTGATAAGACAGCGATCAAAAGGTCTAGGTAGCTTGATCTGCCCAGGTCTTCACTCGCACTCATGGCACGTTGCCCCCATGCGGCTTCGATTTAAGAACCCTAAAGAAAATCTTCTTCCCCTTCCTAAACTTCACCAAGTATCCCATCCGCTCAAGCTGATTAAGGTGAAAACTTTCAACGCTTCTAGATCTGCCAGTTACCTTCGAGACTTCGAAAGCAGACGCCTCTCTCAGCTTGTCCATGGCAAACATGCTCTGCCTAAGGCTGTCTGGAAGCTTTAAAAGGTATACGCTGACGGCATCTCTGTTTACAACATTGTGGGCTCTTTCGCCTTCGTATGAGGCTGAAGTCTTTAATGGAAGGAGATCGAAAATTTTCTCAGACTCCATAAAGTATCGTAGCATTCCCTTTAAGGAATCTATCTTGTTTTCAATTCGCCTCAACTTTTCAGATAACTCTTCATCCAACTTGATCATCAACCCCTCTTTTTTTGAGGATCGCCTAGGGCAGAGCAACCTGCTCTTGTGGGCTCTTGATCTTCTCCTTCAAGAAGGTTAGGTACTTCCTGATTTTAGAGAGGGTGTTGCTCATCTCTTCGTAATCTTTCCTCTTTATCCTCAAAGAGTCTCTAAGATGAGGCATAACCACACTGAAGATAGTCATCAACTCCGCTGGTTGATAGTCGCTTAACCTATAAGATTTCACAGATCCGTTTTTGAAGTTGTAGCTTATTATCCCTGACTTGTTAAGAAACACCGATTGGAGGTCGCCACCATTTTTTTCTTTAGGAATGAAAGACTCAGCCGGCACCTTTAATTCAAGTTCATATTCTTCCACAATCTCTGTAAGGTAGCGGATCAGATCTTCCTTTAGCTCCTCGACATGCGCTCTAAGTTCCTCAACCTGCAGAACTTCATCATTCGTCTCCCTTATTATTTCTATGAATTCGTTAAGACCGAGGGCTGTACCCATATTATCGCTTCTGTCACTTACATCCTTGCTTAGATTGCTGTCTAATTTAGATTCCCGTTTAGCCTCGGCCTCGGTCTTCATAGACTAACACTCCGGCTAGTATGTGCTCGTGAACCACATATACATAGTTCCAGTGTAGGCTATTGACGGCGTACCTTGGCTTATTTCCAAACCTGACTCCGGAAGCTTTATCGCAACCTTGACCGGCAGCTCCGCATTAGACACAAAGTATATGTATTTTGTCGCGCTTAGTTGATTTCCATTGGCTGGTGACCACGTATC
>Ga0315310_10000224_pt1 | contig 37279 bp, 27 predicted proteins | sample TDP5_MG_FD_203630 | JGI IMG/M metagenome (GOLD analysis project Ga0315310, IMG submission 203630) | Freshwater sediment microbial communities from Lake Towuti, South Sulawesi, Indonesia - TDP5 | ecosystem: Environmental > Aquatic > Freshwater > Lake > Sediment | place: Indonesia: South Sulawesi...
ATGCAGATTATTCATAAACTGCGAAACTTTTCCATTTTTATCATAAACAAACAAATGAACATGCCATTCCAGAAGGGCATAAGCAATAATATCTATACTATAGCGCAAACTAAACAACCGAAGTAGCGTAAGATATTTTTCGTAATGAGCTTCAGTTTTGAACACGGGATGCCGATCATTACCCCAGGCATAAACATGATGATAAAGATCCTTTCCTTTCATTCGTGGTTTTTTAGGCAAGTGGAATTATAATCATGTACTAGAAAAAGTCAAGTGTTGGGTTAACAGTTAACGCCTGCCCCCTATGTTCTATGATTGAGTGTTTATTCTTTGTTTACAAGAATTTCTTTCAGGAATTGGCCAGTGTAGGAGTTGGTGTTTTTCGCTACGGTCTCAGGCGAACCAGCACAGATGACCCTGCCACCCTCATCACCTCCTTCAGGTCCTAAATCAACAATCCAGTCCGCACATTTTATTACCTCTAAGTTATGTTCAATGACAATGACAGTGTTGCCTTTTTCAACAAGCCGATTCAAAACTACAAGTAGCAATTTTACATCTTCAAAATGTAATCCAGTTGTCGGTTCATCAAGAATATAGAGCGTTCTTCCTGTTGCAATCTTTGAGAGTTCCTTTGCCAGCTTTATGCGCTGCGCCTCACCACCAGAAAGGGTTGTCGCCGACTGCCCCACTTTGATATAGCCAAGTCCTACATCATGTAATAACTGAAGTTTCCGCTTAATCATTGGGATATTCTGGAAGAATGCCAATGCCTCTGTCACTGACATATTCAAGACCTCACTAATATTTTTGCCCTTATATTTAATATCCAGGGTCTCACGATTGAATCTCTTTCCCTGGCAGGCATCGCAGGTAACATAAACATCAGGTAGAAAATGCATCTCAATCCAGAGAATTCCGCCGCCTTCACACTGCTCACACCTTCCACCAGTCACATTGAATGAAAATCTGCCAGGTTTATATCCACGCACCTTCGATTCAGGCAATGATGCAAATAATTCTCTTATCGGTGTGAACGCACCGGTATAGGTTGCTGGATTTGACCGTGGAGTTCTGCCAATAGGCGACTGGTCAATATTTACTACTTTATCAATATAATTCAATCCCAAAATCTCTATATATTCACCCGGTGGATATTTTGAATTGTAAAATTTTTGTGCCAGTGCCCGGTATAAAGTATCAACAATGAGCGTAGATTTTCCTGAACCAGAAACCCCGGTGATACAAACAAATAATCCCAACGGTATCTCTACATTTATATATTTTAGATTGTTTGCAGCGGCACCTTTAATAATCAAACTTACCCTGCCCTTCGGTCTCCGTTTTTCAGGGATCACAATCTTTTTAATACCAGAAAGATAATGACCGGTAATAGATTTTGAATTCTTTGCAATCTCACCTGGGGTTCCTACAGCAACAACATAGCCACCATCCTCACCAGCTCCCGGACCGAGGTCAACAATATAGTCGGCACTGCGGATTGTTTCGGCATCATGCTCGACAACCAAAACCGTGTTGCCCAAATCCCTCAATGCCTTGAGCGTTGTTAGAAGTCTTTTGTTATCACGTTGGTGCAGTCCTATTGATGGTTCATCGAGAATATATAAAACACCAACAAGACCCGAGCCAATCTGGGTTGCAAGTCTGACCCTTTGTTCTTCACCACCGGCTAGGGAATCGGTAGTTCTGATAAGGGTTAGATAGTCCAATCCAACTGAATTCAAGAATTGGAGTCGTCTCATGATTTCTTTTATCATCTCACCAGCAACCTTCCTTTCCTTTTCGGTCATCTTTAGATTCTGGAAGAACTTGAACGCCTCTTTCACCGATAATTTTGTTACCTCAGAAATGTCTTGATTACCAATCTTTATCGCAAGGCTTTCAGGTTTCAGACGCCTTCCCTGACATGATGGACAGGGTGTGACAATCATATAGTCTTCAATCTCTTGACGCACTGCCTCGGAACTCGTCTCTCTATAGCGCCTCATCAACTCAGGAATCACGCCTTCAAAAGATTCTCGAAACTCCCCCCTACCGCTGCCATCACGCCGAATATATTCAACATCAATAGGAATCTCATCACTGTAAAGGATGACCTTTTTTATCTCTTCAGAAAGTCTGTTGTATGGTGTATCAAGGTTGAATCTATATTTTCTGGCAAGTCCTCTCAAAAGCGCAGTCCGCCAGTGCCCTGGATAGCCGTAGGGTTTAATCGCACCTTCCATAATTGAAAGCCGTGAGTCAAAGATGACGCGGCGTGAGTCAATCTCCATCTTCGTTCCCAGACCATCACAGGTCTCACATGCGCCATAGGGTGAATTGAAAGAGAACATACGCGGAGAAATTTCCGGATAACTTATCCCGCAATAGGCACAGGCAAGTTTCTGACTGAATATTCGCTCTTCTAAACCATTTATAAAAATGACCAGAATACCTTCGCCCTCTTTTAAACCCATCTCAACAGAATCGGCAAGCCGCTTTCTTATGCCCTCTTTCATTATTAAGCGGTCAATGACAATTTCGACATCGTGCTTCTTATACCGTTCGAGTTCCGGGACATGTTCGATTTCACACATCTTCTTATCAACCCTTACCCGGACATAACCTCGGCGTTTCAGACGGTTTAGCAACTCCTTATACTCCCCCTTTCTTCCTCTGATTATTGGGGCAAGAATTTCTACTTTACTTCCTGTAGGAATTTTGAGAACAACATCAACAATCTGGTCTGTTGTCTGTGATTCGATTTTGCGTCCGCATTTATAACAATAAGGTGCACCAATGCGGGCAAAGAGGACCCTTAGATAGTCATAAATTTCAGTCACTGTTCCGACTGTCGAACGGGGATTCTTTGCTGCGGTCCTCTGTTGGATGGAGATTGCTGGCGATAGCCCAGTAATCTCGTCAACATCAGGTTTGTCCATCATACCCAGGAATTGTCGTGCATAGGCAGAGAGTGATTCTACATATCTTCTCTGTCCTTCAGCATAGAGGGTATCGAATGCCAATGATGATTTACCAGAGCCAGAAATACCGGTAATTACTACCAATCTATTCCGGGGGATTGTAACATCAATATTCTTTAGATTATGGACCCTTGCGCCTCTAACCCTTATGCCATCAGTAAAATTTGTCACATATAATGATAATCAGAAGAGGTTCGGTGTCAATATAAAATGTGGTGATAGAATTTACCCTACGACAATTATGGCAATTTCACAATTCTTTCGGTCGCGGTAAATCTATCAGATTCAAATCGCACAAAGTAGATACCAGCAGGCAAGAACTTGCCAGAGTCGTCGTCGCCAGACCAGATGATATAGTCTGATTGTCTCATTGTCTGACTGTCCCATTGTCTAACCAATCTACCAGCCACATCGTAGATTTTTAAAGAAACATCTTCCATCTTCAATTGGTCATCGGCCATCTGCCATCTGATATTTATCATCCGTTGGAATGGATTTGGATGAATTGTTAATCCTAAATCTTTTGTATTTGGTTTTAATTCAGTAATTCCAACCAATGGTTGAAGTGTCCGGCTGTAATAAATCTCAAAGTTGCCATCTCGGTCATCAGACCAGACAGCGTGGACAAACGAATCAACTGCAACAAACGGATGCATTGAGACGGCAGAGTTATTGGAGATATTTAAGGTATCAGACCAATTTAAACCGCCATTTGAAGAGTAGAGATAATATATTTCAGTTACACCTTGAAAGACAATATGAACACCACCAAGGACATCTGCTGTAACATTGGTCCAATGTGGTTCCATCTCTGTATAGGTAACTCGTGTATCAGTATTCCATGACGAACCACCATTGGTCGAATTTTTGTAATAGACTTCAACATCGGGCTCTAATGGTTGACTATTTCTTGCATCACACCAGGCCAAATGAACATGGCTCAAAGTAGCAGCAATTGAACATTCGACCTGACCCAGGGTATCTGGTGTAAGGTTTATTTGAGGACCCCAGGTATTGCCCCTGTCTGTGGAACGACGATAGTAAATATCATACTGACTGTTATTTCTGAAATCAGGCCATGCGATATGTATTTTATCCAGTGATTGGTACGCAATCGTTGGATAATCTTCAACTGTTTGACCAGTGCTAATTTTAATCTCAGAACCCCAATTTACACCACCATCGAATGACTTTTTAAAATAAATATCGTGATTAAAAAAGTCAACGCTATCAAACCAGACAACATAGACTTCATCGGCGCCATCGGTGGCGATACTTGGGCTTTGAGAGTAGTCACCATCCGTAGATATACGAACATCATTTTCCCATGTCAAACCGCCATTTGTAGAACGCTTGTAATATATCTGCCACCCTACATTGTCCCTCATATCCATCCAGACAACATGAACCCGATTGAGTGTATCCAAGGCAATTGACGGGTATGCCCGTTCATTTATTGCATCAGTAAGACGCTGCTCTGCTTGCCAAGTTACTCCATAATTAGTAGAGATTTTAATATATATTTCAGATGTATCAGTCCAGGCATCACGGGTATAAACTACATAAACCCTACCTTTACCATTACAGGCAATGCAATGTGCATTTGATGGCCAGGTTGTTTCGGACCTGCCTGGCTCATTGGTTAACCGCTGTGGTCCGATCCACTGGGTAAAGATTATAAGAAAAATGGCTCCCATAAATCCTCCATAATCTATGAACAAATAATGTATGAATCATGTTCCGATACTTCGATGGTTCTATACCTTATTATCTTATCGCACCACAATAAATTTTCTAATCACTGATTTATCCTCTGCCATAGCCTTTATAAAATATATTCCTAATGGTAAATTTTGTGGCAGTGTTAAGCTATAATGTGCGATTCCTTGAGGAACACTAATTCTGTCGGTAAGGATTTCCTGACCGATAGTGTTATAAATAGAAAAGGTTATAATATCGGATTTCGGTGACGAAATTGAAACCGCCAAAGTTCTATTTATTGTAGTAACTACGGCTATGTTAAAAATCTTTTCTTCGGGATAAGTGGTCTCATCTTCATCTATACCGATGCCCAATGTGTCTCTCAGGCTAATCACAGTAAAATCACTATTGTATGTTCCCGTTTCTGCAGCATCCCCCGCCGCATAAATAAATCTATCTTGCCCATAGACAATAGACCGAGCCTGATCATAGCTATTTGCTACGCCATTGTAGACATATGTCCATTTTTCGTTACCATTGTTATCAAGGCTCACTACCATGAAGTCATTGGAGGCCCCGGTATTCGTCGTGTATCCACAGGCATAAATTCTATTTTGTCCATAAGCAATAGAATAGGCCTGGTCTTGTTGATTTGCCGAGCCATTTTTTCGATAAACCCATCTTTCGTTTCCTAATGTGTCGAGACTAATTACAATAAAATCGTCTGATGTTCCAGTGCCAGCGCTGTAACCGCAGATATAGAGGTTCTTGTCGCCACCATAAATAATTTCTCTTGCTTCATCTAAACCATTTGCTGGGCCATTATATCGATAGACCCATCTTCTTTGATTTAAGGTGTCAAGACATATCACGGTGATATCGTGACTGGTTCCGCCTCCAGTGCTGAATCCCGCAACATATAGTTTGCCATTTTTGTAGATAAGGGAATAGGCTTCATCCATATTATTTATTGGTCCATTATATATATGAACCCAGCGCTGTGCCCCTGTAGTGGTAAGTTTTACAACTGCAAAGTCGTAACTTTGGGTTCCCAATGTGTCGTTGCTTATCTCACCGGCTGCATAAATATTATTGTCGTCACCATAAACAATATCCTGTGCTACATCTGTTCGTTGCTGCGAACCTGCATTATTGTATTGAAAAACCCATCGTTGTGTGCCAGTATTAGTAAGACCTATAACTATAAAATCGAAATTCAAATCAAAGAAACTGGGACCAACCTGTTCACAGTTATATCCAGCCGCATATACATTGCCGTCATTACCCTGAACAACTGAATACGCTTCATCATAAGAAGCAGCATAATCATATTGGTAGGCCCATGTTGGTGAACCTGTTGAGGTGGCTGCTAATATAATAAAATCGAAATCTTCATCAGGACTAATTTCTTGAGAACCTGCTATATAAAGATTTCCATCAGGACTACAACTCAAATCGAAGGCGATATCAGTATAACCACCGCCATAGTAAAGCGGACCCCAGGCTAAATTACCCAGGGTATCTAAGCCAAGAAGCATGATATCTTGACCAAAACCAGGATAAATGGTAGAACCAGCCGCACAAATGTAGTGGTCATTTGTATAGACAACATTTACAGCTGCATCAGCACCGCCGCCATTATACTGGTATCTCCAACGCATAGTCTGCGCTTGAGAGAGTACTAATATCATTATTGTAGAACAGCCTATTTTTAACATGATATTTCGACGCATATTCACCTTCCTTTCGATATTAAAATAAAAAAACCGCGAAGGCTGTAATATTAACTCACTTAGCCTTCTTAGACCCTTCCCTTTCTCTAATATATTATATAAAAATATTAGAAATGTGCAAGGGGTAATTTAGCGCACTATAATCAATTTCTTTGTGCCCATTCCTCCTTGGTTTTTCAACTGACAGATGTAGATACCAGCTGGAAGTCTGCGACCTGCATCATCGTCACCATACCAAGTGATTTGGTCTGATTGTCTTATTGTCTCATAGTCCCATTGTTTGACCAATCTGCCACTGGCATCGTAGATTTTTAGCGATGGATTTTTTATCCTGAATCGGGAATCCTGTATCATGTATCTGATTTCCATTCGATCAGAGAATGGATTTGGAGAAACCATCAATTTTGGACCTTCAGCATTTGGATTTTGCACTTTACATTCCTCTTCAATGTCTATAATTATTTGTTGATACTTAATGGTTGCAGTCCAAAAATAACCTGATGCAGGGTCTTCGCTTAGACCAGTTACATAAACAAAGTCAGAATTGTCAACCACAATATCATATGCCCAATCAAACCCCATATCCCAGTCATACAATTCTGACCAAATCAAATTGCCATCTGGGCTATATCTTATAGTGAGATAATCATCACCGTCAGATTCACCAGTTACATATACACTTCCAGAATTATCTAAGGCAATGGCGTAGGCATCATCTCCTTGAACATATAATCTTATCCATGCTATGTTACCATTCGCAGAATACTTTGCTGTAAAGCAAGCAGTGCTACTGCCCATAACTCTTCCTGTGACATAGACATTTCCTGATGGGTCAACAGCCATTTCTCTGGGGTAAAAATTAGCGCCCGTGCTGTCAAATCGGGTAGTCCAAATTACACCACCATCAGAATCATATTTTATGGTAACTAAAGCGAATTGTCCAACACCATTGTTACTCTCGCCAGTAACATAAACATAGTTTGAATCACCAATCACAACATCTACAGCATAGTCAGTGCTACCAAAACCATCATATTTACGAACCCAAACAGTATCACCAGTTTGGGCATTATATTTTATGGTAACAAAATTAATACCGGTAATGGTATCACGACATCCACCCGAAACATAAATGAATCCCGCAGAATCTCGGGCAATAGCATAAAACTCGTCCAAATCGCTGCTGGTTGCCGACCCATCATAAGATTTATTCCATAGTGATATACCAATACCATTCACATTCGCTGTATCAGCATATTTTATTGTTCGACCATCCCAATTTGAAAGGTTATAACCGCCGGATCCGGTAATATATGCACATCCGTTCTCATCGGCAACAATATCATATGAATTATTATAAAACTGGCGATAACGAGCGCGCCAAACTTGGCCGCCATCAGCAGTAATTTTATAACTTCGCATCGCATTCCAGTCGTTACCAGCAGCATCCAGTTCGGTGCCTGTCACGAATATATTTCCTGTTGGATCTAAACAGATAGCCTTGGGTAGCCAATTTTCTACATAGCCTGCCATATAATCAACATCCCATGCTTTGAAGCCGTCACTAGCCCGATACTTGGCTAATGCACAAGAATAAAAATCGCCATACGGTGACCAAGTCTGTGCCATCACATATACATAGTCGTTGTTAACTCCCGGGCGGTCACGCAGCGCCATACGATACCCAGCCGTGTGATTTGGACTGCCACCAGGGTCTAATGCCCGATACCTTTGTTCCCACACAATCTGTACATAACTTTGCCCAGATAGCATTACCGACATCAACAACATCAACATACCAACATGTAAAGTCGCATATTTCATCAGTCCTCCTTATTCTTGAATATTATATAGTAAAAAGTCCCCTTGCCCACATTCGACTTGTTGCTAAACCATCGAAATTATGAGCTTTTCATTTATTGTTCATATCTATTGACAAATTGGGTATAAATGTATATAATTTCCCCGTTAAATTGACCCCTATGGTTAACCATCAATATAATAATAATTTTCGACATCGGGTTGTTGCGAAGGCATTGTCACAGGGTATTAAGCCCACTATTAGAGAATTTAGAGTTGCACGCAATACTTTAAGAAAATGGCTAAGACTGCACCAAAAGAGTAAATTAGAAAACCTGGGACAGTATCAGCGGCATCCTCTGAGAACATCACTTAAATTTGAAACATTGGTTGTTTCTTTTAAAGAAAGAAATCCAGCGTGGACAATAAAAGACATTCATAAACTTTTCATAAGAAAAACTGGTAAAGTATTGAGCAATAATGGCATTTATAAAGTCCTCGAAAGATATGCAATGACAGGCAGGTCATACCTGCCACTTAGAAGACAAACAACTGCTGAGGTTGAGCAGGGCATGAAATTGGCGCGCTTATACATAATTAATGAAAATATGTTAAAAGCCGCTTCGGTCTTAAATAAGATGCCAGCATTGGCTGACTTCTCAATTCTTGAAGGCATACCACCCAATTTTCTTTCGCTGCGACGCAAGACTGAACAACTTGAGTCTCTCTTGGACAAACAATCACCAATCGAGATTTATAAAAAGGCTAATAGAATACGCAAACTATGTGAAAGAAAGAAATTGATTTTCACCGCAATTTTCACCGCAACTATAGAAATGAACTGCCTGAATCGCCTTGGACACCTTACCAAAATTTTTTTGTTATATAAAAAATATGCTCAATATCTGACCGGTCTGACGCCGTCCTTAAAGTATACTTTTCTTATGGAGTGTTTCATGTCATATACGAATACGCCGGAGAAGTTCCCTAACACAGTGTTTAGAAGACTTCCCACCGCTTTGGAGAGATTTTGTTTAAGATTACCTAAAGTGTTTCGCCCACAATGGTATGATGCAATAAGTGCATGTTTTCAGATAGTGGGTGAGCTAAACGAAGCTGTTGTATGGATGAGAAAACTAATTGAAGAGGTTCCCGGATCTAAAAGGGAATATCTCCCGGATTACAATTCTCTTTTGGCCACAAAAGGTTCCTATGGCGAGATACTCGAGGTTGACATATCAAATATTAGCGCTTTTTCAGTGCGACAGTTTTTGACCTTTACATTGGCACGGGGCAATGCCCTTTTAAGTTCTGGCCAACCTGAGCAGGCGCTTGATATTACTCTCAATGCCTTCTCCAAAGCTGAGAAAGAAGATTTATATCCAGCAATGGCTGGATTCGCATTTTTTGTTGCTGGTTGTTACGCCGCCATGAAAGAGAAAGAAAAAAGTAGACGTTATCTCAAAATGTCAGCTTACTTTTCAAGAAATGTAAAAAAGACCGCAGAACTTTACTCTCTCTTATTGAAATTTGTTCCACGAACTGGTATTCATACATCAGATCAGCGAATTCGACTAATATACTACTACCTAAGGGCTTGCACATCATTACGAAACCGAGAATATTTAAGAACTTATAAATTCGCAGAAAAGAAAGGTCTCCTCGGATTTTTCCACCGCATCGTGTTATTACATCCTGAGGCGGTCATCAATCGCTTACATAAAGGTAAGGATACTTTTCTTCCCCAGGAATTTCTCAAATTGCCCGTTTTCAGGGAAGAAATCCCAGCATTTATTTTATCATTACTTAAAGAAAAAGAATCAATTTTTTATGGCGCCAGAAAAATTGAATTTTCTGTCCGTTCAAGGGATTTTCATCTTCTTGTCTATCTTTTTCTTAACCGCAAAAAGAATTTAGATAGGGAAGATTTACTCAATATCTTTTATCGCAATATCCGAAATCCTATAAAGGCTCTAACCAAAGCCCTTTCACGAATAAGAAAGGCCCTTAATCTCGCAAAAGGAATTTTGCATTCAAGAAGAGAAGGCGTATTTTTCAATGTTGAAGCAAAGATTGACCTGGAAGAATTTGAAGAACGATTCAAAACAGGTAAGATTCTAGAAAAAATTGGCGAAGGTGAGCGTGCCCTTCAGGAATATCGGCAGTGTTTCGCACTTTACAAATATAGTCCCTTTGAGCAGATGGGTTATTATTATAATTTTGCCGAGGAAAGAAGGACAGTTGTGCGTAATATGTTTAAAGACATATGTGATGTCTTGATGAGGCAAACAAAAGAGAAAAGAAATTGATTAATAAGATCACCAGAAGACTCAAAAAAGAAGAATTATAGGTTTGACGAGTCAAACTCCTTCAGCACTTTTTTATCTAACAAGAACGAATTTCTTAACGGTTGTCCTGTTTGATATCTCTGCTTTCAGGAAGTAAGTACCACAAGGTAAATTCTGAGGCAATGTTAGGTATTTGGTAATTCCAGAAGAAACATCAATCTTCCTTGCGAAAATTCTCTGGCCAATTGGATTGTAAATCGTTAAGGTTACATTGTCGACATCAGGCGAAGAAATTAAGAACCGAAGATTATTTTTCACTAGAGTTACTATAATAAGGTCAAGTTTCTCATTTTGTAGAAAAGAAGGGATTTTTTCTTCTACTCCTACTACAGTTGTGGTATCACTAAGGCTGATTACAAGAAAGCCCCCATCTTCCCCGGCCGTATAAATATTATTGTCCAGCCCATAAACTATATCGTGTGCCTGACCACCGTATGTATAACACCATAATTCATTACCCAATGTATCAAGACATACCACACCGAAACCACCCGCATCACAGGCATAAATTCTATTCTGACCGTAGGCCAGAGATTTAGCAGCTCCACCAGTTTTTCGATAAATCCATCGCTCATTTCCCAATGTGTCTAAACTAATTATAATAAAATCATCGCCACTATAACCACCAGCATAAAGATTACCATCGTCACCGCTTATTATTTTATAAGCCTCATCATTGCCATTTGTTGGTCCATTATATCGGTAAATCCATTGTGCCTGTGTTAATGTATCAATGCAAATCACTGTAAAATCTCTGTTTGTACCGACCCCAATACTCGAGCCGGCTACGAAAAGTTTTGCACCATAGGATATAATTGACCTTGCCTCGTCCTCATTATTTCCTGGGCCATTATATAAGTATATGCCCTGTTGCGTTCCTGATGTAGTAAGCTTCATTACTGCAAAATCCTTATATTGGTCGGCGGCCGTGTCGCTGCTGATATAACCTGCTACATAGATATTGTTATCACCACCATAGGTAATTGAAAAAGCACAATCACGCCTCTCCTGATTACCGGCATTATCAAATTTGTAAGCCCAGCGCAACGAACCTGAGTTCGTCAGACTTACAACATAAAAGTCTGGGTCAACTGTAAGAGGAAAAAGGTCGAATACAACAAAATAACCACATGCATAAATATTGTCATCATGGCCCTGTGCAAGTGAATTGGCTCTACGTAAACCACTGGGAGAAAGACTATATGTCCACAGTGGATTACCGGTCGAGGTGACGGCTGACACCCAAAAATCCTCATCAGGACTTGGAAAATTATCATTACAATCAATAGAACCACACAGATAAAGGACATCATTGCTACCGCAGATCATGTCTTGGACCATATCGATATACATCGTCATAGTAAAAATAGGCCCCCATAAAACATTGCCCAGGGTGTCAAGACCAACAAGCATTATATCCATTGAAGTTTCGGGATCCCAACTGTTTCCAGCCACGCAAATTGTGTTGTCTGAAGAATAGACAATAGAAATTGCTTCATCATAACCATACCACACATATTCATACATCCACCGCATTGTCTGTCCTGATGATAGTGCAGCCATTAATAGGATAAAAAACAAGGCATTTAGCATCATGCTATTCTTCATAATTGCTCCTTTCGCCGTTTCTCCCTATTATAATCGGGACATACGGACACAACTTTACCCTTAACATCCATATTATTATATAAAAAAATGTTCCTTATTTCCTATTAATAGAAAAGTTTAACTGTAGAAATAACAAGCGCTCCCACCTTTATCTACATCTATATTGACAATTTGACTATTTTATCCTATAATTTACCATAAAATGGACCCGCAATATGATGGTCAGGCATACTGAAGAATTTCGTCTTCAGGCAGTTGAGAAAGCTGTGCGTCAAGGTATTAGACCGACTGTAAGAGAGTTGAAAATCTCACGAAGCACTTTAAAGCGCTGGCTAAGATCCTATAAAAAAGGTAGTCTGGCAACATTTATGAAATACTATCGTCATCATCGACGTTTTACATCGAGGCTTGAAGAATTTGTCCTTTTTTTGAAGGAAAAAAATCCGAAATTTACTTTGAAACAAATACAAGGGATTATAAGAAAAGAAAAAGGTAAATTTATGACATTGAAGAGCGTTCATTGTATCCTTGAAAGATACGGAATGACGAATAAATCTTTTCTACCATTAAGGGGACCAAACACCTTAGAAATTCAAAAAGGTATGAAAATAGCCCGTTTCATGTTGGAACAAAATCGTATCGCAAAAGCAGCCCGCATCTTGAATTCCTTGCCAGCAGTGTCAGACTTTGCGATTCTTAAAAGAATTCCTCCGCAATTTCTTTCTTTACGGCGTAAGGCAGGTCAACTTGACTCACTGTGGGATGACCTTTCAACCAAAGAAATATATAAAAGGGCAAGGAAACTCCGCAGGTCCTGTGAAAAAAAGAAACTATTTTTTACGGCAATCTTTCTAACTACCATAGAAATGAACGCTTTACATTTTCTTGGTCAACCCACCAGCGTCTTGTTTCTTCATAGAAGATATTCTAAATATCTTCATCGTTTACCCACACCGTTAAAATACAGATTTCTCCTGCAGGTTATGATTGCCGGTCTGTATGCGCCTAATAAATGTCTAAAAGAAATATTGCGAAACTTCCCTTATAGACTGGAACAATATTGCATCAAACTTCCTGCAGGCGAACATCGCATCTACTGGTATGATGCAATGAGCGCATATTTTCAGATAATAGGTGAAATTGACAAATCTTTAAGTTGGATGGAGAAACTACTTCACGAAATACCTCAGGAATCTAAAAGAGATTATTTGCCTGAATACTTGTCTTTACTTGCCACAAAAGGCACCTATTCTGAAATTCTCAAATTTAATGAATCCCTTAAAGTCGTTTCACCGTTCCTTGGTTTAAGAATTTCCTTAGCAAAAGCGAATGCATTATTGTTAGGAATGGGTAACCCAAAGGCTGCCCTCGAGATTGCCTTAAATGCGTTTTCTAAAGCGGAAAAAGAGTATTTGCTCCCAACTATGGCGGGATTTGCATTTTTTATCGCCTGCACCTTTGGAGCTTTAAAAGAAACAAAAAGGGCAAAGAGGTATCTCAAAATGAGTCTATATTACTCTAAAAATATTATGAGGTACAAAACACTCTTCTCGCTTGTTCTTGGATCTGCACCCCCAATTTTACGTTCTGATGATGCAATGATTCAACTCGTAAATCGCTATCTTATTGCCTGTAGGACACTACGAAAAACGCACTATTACAAAACATATAAATTTGCAGAGAAGAGAGGTCTAATCGGTTTTCTGCATCGTATAATTTTATTGCGTCCCAATGCAGTCATTAACTTACTTCACAAAGGTAGGGTAACTCATCTGCCAAAAGAATTTCTTGATTTACCTGTTTTTAAGGAAGAACAACCGATTTTTATGTTATCTCTTCTTAAAGAAAAAGAATCAATATTTTATGGTAATAACAAAATTAATATTTCGCCACGCACTAAAGATTTTCATTTGATTGTTTACCTCTCTCTTAATCGCAAAAAGAATCTCGATAGAGAAAAGATACTCAATATCTTCTTTCAGACAAACAAAAATCCGTCTAAAATACTTTCCAAGGCTTTCTCAAGGATCAGACGAATTCTCAATCTTCCGAAAGAGACACTTTTTTCACGAAGGGAAGGGGTATTACTTAATATAAAAGCAAAGATTGACCTCGAAGAATTTGAAGAGATGTATAAAATGGGTAAGGTCTTAGAAAAAGTTGGTAAAATTGCCAGTGCCCTTCAAGAATATCAACAATGTTTTGCTCTTTACAAAAAAAGCCCTTTCGAGAAGATGGGCTATCATTATCATTTTGCTGAAGAGCGGAGAACTAATGTCCGTAGTATGTTCGAAGATATTTGTCATCCCTTAATAAAAGATGCCGAGGCAAAGGGTGATATTAAGAAGGTAAATGAAATCGAGAACAAACTAAAAAAAGAAGGTTTGTCTATCAAATAACAAGATTGACTTCTTGATGATTTAAACTATAATTAATCATGAATAATAATTATGTTGGTTACATAAAGGTAAATACAAGACCGGAAGTTCCTGAACCACTACCCATAAAGAAATTTATGGTCTGGATTGGACCTGTAATGATGACTGTGGCATTGGGTCTTGGTACAAGTGAGGTCATTCTCTACCCACATCTTACGGCACGTTTTGGTGTTGGCTGGCTTGGACTCATGGTCTTTGCCCTCTTCTTACAAACAGCCTGGGCACAGGAGTTGGCACGTTGGACTGTTGTCGCAGGCGAACATGCAATGCAGGGCAATGCCCGCATCTTATCTTATATTGGTGCGGTGATTTTTATCAGTGTCTTTATGTTCATCGCCTTTGCCATTCCTGCCTGGGCAACGGCGGCTGCCTCAGCATTAAGGGAGTTAATTGGCTGGCCTTTGGATGTGAAAATCGGCACCGTATTCTGGGCGTACATTACATTTGCGATTGTCTTTTTTACAGTCTTCTTTTCCCGAACTGCCCGACATTATGTTGAGCATATTGCAACCTGGTCAACAGTAACTGTCTGGGTTATCCTCATTATTGCAGCAATCCTGGCAATCAAACCAGCAACAATCGGTCGCATGCTACACCATCTTTTAGTATGGGAGATCCCAAAGGGAATGGACTGGTGGGCATTGGGTTCTACCCTTGCCTGGGTTGGCGCAGGACCTACATTAATCTGGTATACATACTGGATGCGTGATGCAGGCTGGGGAATGTCAAAATATGTTGGTGCAATTCCCGGTTGGTTTGGTGCAGCTACCAATCCAGCGACGGGTGGTTTCATTCCAGAAAAGAACGGCGAAAATATAAACCGATTAAAAAAATGGATAGGGCGCTCCCATTTTGTCTTATGGATTGCATATTTTATTGGTAGTCTCTTTACTATATTTATATTCGTTGGACTCTCTGATTCCATCCTTCGCCCTACAGGTCTTGTTCCAAAAGGTTTTGATGTTGTAAAACATCAGGCGCAATTCTTTGCGGTGCCTCTTGGCAATATTGGCTATCTTCTATTTCTTTTGATGGCCTGGCTTTTGTTCTTTAATACCCAATTGACAACTGCCGAGGCATTGGTGCGTCAGAATGCGGACATAACCTGGAGTGTTTCTGAGAGAATAAGAAAACTCTATAAGGAAAACATCAAGGGTGTCTATTTTCTCTGGTGGATTATCTATCTTGTAATTTCCTTTATACTCATTGGCCTGCAATATTTTGTTAAAGGTGCAAATCCATTTGCCTATGTGACGACCGCCGCAATGCTCAGTTTTGTCTGTATAGTTGTCTCAATGCTTGCGACATTTATCGGTTCATTCGTTCTTTACCGACAGGAAGTTATCGTAAAGGTAAAACCACACATTATCTGGGTTATTGTCTTAGGCATTGGATTTGTTGTCCATCTCTATTTAATTCTGCGTGCCATCGGCTACTCCTTCAGCTTCTGGAGGTAGATCAGCACAATCATAATCATTTTGATGTTGACTCAAACTTAGAAAATTTGTATAATAATTTAATGAATAGAAAGAATATAATCATCTCTATTGTCTTTATTTTAATAATTACCACTATTGTCTTCGCACCATCACTTGAAAATGGTTTTACCAATTGGGACGACCAGGCACTAATTACTGAAAACCCAATGATTGTAAGTCTGACTTTAAGAAGTATTAAAAATATATTCACTTCCTTTTATTATGCAGCATACACCCCACTAACATTTTTATCTTTTTTGTTAGAATACCATTTCTTTGATTTAAATCCCCGTGCCTACCATACTACAAATCTTATTCTCCATTTGGCCGGTTGCCTTCTCGTTTTCTGGTTGATTTTTATACTTACAAACAATGCCCGCATTTCTCTTGTAACATCCATCTTATTTGCAATTCATCCATTAAGGGTTGAATCTGTTGCCTGGGCTACCTCTCGAAAGGATGTTCTCTATTCATTATTCTTTCTATTATCACTCATCACCTATCTAAAATATAGCCACAAGAATAATCGCAACTTCTACTCCATATCTTTAGTTCTGTTTATCTTCTCACTACTTTCTAAGGGAATGGCCTTGACATTACCCTTTATTCTTCTCCTTATTGATTATCTACTTGAAAAGAAATTTGACAAAAAAATTTTGAAAGAAAAGATACCCTTTTTTACATTGGCTGTAATATTCGTTGTCATTACAATATTTGCCCAATATCATACAAAAACCCCAAATCAAGAAACTTCCCTGATCTTCTTTCATAATCTTTTGATTGCCAGCCACGGCTTAACATTCTATCTGGTAAAAACCTTTTTACCTACAAATCTTTCAGCCCTCTATCCGTACCCGAAAAATATTTTAAGGCTTTTGCCATTAACTATAATTTTCTTACCGATTTTTTTGTTAATTTTTATTTATCTGATAAGAACCAACACCATAGGTCATAAGAAGATAATTTTTGGTTTACTCTTTTTTTTAATTAATATTTTGCCATTTAGTGAACTTATTCCTGTTGTTGGCGCAGCAATTGCTGCCGACCGCTATACATATATCCCTTCAATCGGGCTTTTCTATTTAATAAGTGAGGTCCTTTGGTGGTTTTACAAGAATAAATTGAAAGATACCAAAATATTGCAACGAGTATTATTGGTAATTTTCACGGGCATAATTATAATTCTGTCTTCATTAACCTATCAGCGTTGCAAGGTATGGAAGGATAGCATAACATTATGGAATGATGTTTTAAAGAAATATCCTTATAACCCAACCGCCCATAATAATCGAGGGCGCGCATATAGTTCTCTGGGTGAATACGATAAGGCAATTGCAGATTACAATCAAGCACTATCAACTCAGGTATCGAGCGATGACCTTAGATATGCATTGATCTATTTTAACCGTGGCATTGCCTATTTTAATAAAAATGAATATGACAGTGCACTCGCCGATTACAATCAGGTGTTAAAACTTAAGCCAGATTTTGCTGCTGCTTATGAAGAGCGTGGTCTTACATATTTTTCTAAAAAAGAATACGATAAGGCGCTTGCTGATTATAATAAGTCACTGGAGATTGATCCGGGGTATGCCCAGGCTTATAACGACCGCGGCATATTCTACTTTACAAGGGGAGATTGCAATAAAGCACTTTTAGATTACAATCAGGCAATAAAATTTAATCCAAATTTTGCAGAGGCATATATGAATCGTGGTGACATTTTTAATCTTATTGGTGAGTATTATCGAGCAATTTTTGATTATACCCAGGCGATAAAGATCAATCCATACTATCCTAATGCATATTACAATCGAGCGATTGCTTATAGTTATGTTGGTGAATATGAATCGGCTATCTGGGATTATACCCAGGCATTAAGAATCAATTCCAATTTTGTAAAGGCATATAACAACCGAGGCAATCTCTATAACAAAATGGGTGCATATAATGAGGCACTTGCTGATTACTATCAAGCATTAGCAATAGATTCCAATTTTGTTGAGGCCTATTATAACCGTTCAATTGTTTACTATAATATCGGTGAGTATGAAAAAGCATTAAATGATATTCGAAAAGTTCAGAGTTTGGGGTATAATGTTGATACAACATTTGTAAAAATACTTTATAAATCAATCAGCAAACAGTAATTTAGCGTCATAAATTTTTTAAATCTTTTTCGACTTCTACCTTAAATTTTAAAACTCCAATGCCCTCTATTTCGGCTTCAATAAAGTCTCCATCGCTCATTGGACCAATACCTTCTGGAGTTCCAGTAGCAATAATATCCATTGGTTCAATTGTCATAATCTTTGAGATGTAACTTACAAGCTCACCTATTGAGAAAATCATATCTTTTGTATTTCCTTTTTGTTTAATTATGCCATTGACCTTTAACCAGATATTGAGATTGTCAGGATTGATCTTATCTGCAGCCACAATACTCGGTCCCACAGGCGCAAAGGTATCGTATCCCTTGGCAATCGTCCATGGCATACCCTGTTTCTTTGCCTCATTCTGAATGTCGCGCGCCGTCACATCAACAACAACTGTATAACCCAAAATATGATTCTTTGACTCTTCGGCTGAGACCTTATGCATGCGGTCTTTCGCAATTATGGCAAGTTCAACCTCGTAGTCCACACGTTTTGAAATTTTTGGCAAGATAACAGTTCCACCATCGCCAATAAGTGAAGAGGGCGGCTTCAGAAAGAGCTTCGGCTCCTCTGGTATTTCACTTCCCATCTCTTCTGCATGTGCCCGATAATTCCTCGCTACTGCAATTATCTTAGTTGGTCTTAAATCAAATTTATTGTTACAATATTCTAATATCATTTATTTCTTCCCTTGGAACTCATTATCGCTCATCCTTCATGCACCATTATAAACAGAAAAGGCACAAATTCAAGTTTATTGTTTTTATCTATTCATTCCATTATTCCATGGAAATTAACTTGCATCTTGATTTTTATTCTAAATTGTATAAAACTATAAAAAAGTGATATGTGTGGCCTCTTTGGTTACATCGGTGATAAATCTATTGCGCTCAGAAAAGTTTTTGATATCCTTGCTGAGCTTGAAATAGCAAAATTACCCCAGGAATCGAGTCCGGTGGGTGGTGACGGTGCTGGGCTCGCATTAATCAACCATCGAACAGAAATAATTAAAGTAGGAAGAAAAGATAAAAGTCCCGTATCTTGTTTAAGGCAAAAGGTGTTAAAAAGTCAATCATCGGCTATCTTCGGTCATGTGCGGCGGGCATCTCAACAGTTCAAAGACAGGGTGGCTTTTGCAGAATGTACTCAACCATATTTGGCAAATTGCACAGCGGGTACCGAAGTTGTCTGTATCCACAATGGTTTTTTTCAAAACTACCAAGGAATTTTTGAAAGTCTGCAAAAATTTCACGCCCTTCAATCACCTAAGGTAGAACTCGTAGATTCTGAGGTTATCCCTCACTATTTTGAGGAGCTTCTATCAAGGGAAGATTGTAATTCCGCAGTTGATCATCTTTTTCAAACCCTTCAAGGTCCAGGAAATGCGTTGTCCCTTTGGGTTAAAAAAGATAAAAAGCGATGGCTCATTCTGTTGTATAAAGGCAGTGCGCGAGGATTATATGTCTGGAGAAATCCTGCTGGTAATATTTTCTTTGCTTCACGCCGCGAACCAATTTTGGATTATATGACTAACTTTTTGAAAAAAAACCTCTTTTCCCTAACCATATCTATTGAACCAAAAACCCACGCCTCTCTCCAAGAAATCTACACATTCTAATAACCAAAATACTTCGTCACTATTCTATCTTAAAATCAATAGTTTCTTTACCTCAAAAGGTGTTCCAACTTGCAGTCGATAAAAATAAATCCCAGCTGTCATCTTTTTACCAACTTCATTACAACCATCCCAGGTAACTATATAATGTCCTGATTTCTGCTTCTGGTTCACTAAAACCCTTACCTTTTCACCAATGATGTTGTAGATAACAATACTAACTCTATTTTCCTCCGGAAGTGTGTATTCAATCTGCGTATTTGTATTAAATGGATTTGGATAGTTCTGTTCAAGTATAAGAATTGATTGGTTCGGGACAAACTGTTCTTCAAGCCCAACATAAGGGCTACTGTGTGTAAACTCATACACCTCGCCATTACGATTACAACCATAGACCCTTGTAGTATCATCATTTCTACCCCTACCTACAAAAACACCACAGGTTGCTGAGGAAACAGCATCTACAACACTATCAACCCAGGTGCTTCCACTCCATGTCGTCTCTAATAATTGAGTACCTGAGCATGTTATATAAACATGCAATTTGCCGTCGCTTTTTGTCCTACCCAAGAAGATGTCATAGCGACTTTCGTCACCAAAAGACGGTAATATATCCGCCATTTGCCAACTGCCTGTTTGATAGGTAAATTCATATGCCCTGGTTCTGGTACTTGAATAAATTCTATTCACTCCGTCGTTTCTTCCCGGCCCAATAGCAACTGAAAGAGGATTACCCGTGCAAGAAGGAAGGTCTGCCCTAGTATACGAGGAGCCGCTCCAGGTATATTCTGCAACGGTTCTAATAGAACCTAAACCGTTAGGAAAATATAATCTATTTAATCCATCGTTTCTTCCATTACCGATCTCTGGAAGCCATTGGCGTTGATTAGCCTGAACAGTATCTTTATCCCAGATTGACCCAATCCATGTATATTCAACCGTTGGAACTCCATCACCACATGCATATACCCTATTTATACCATCATTTCTTCCCTTGCCAATTGTGACTCCATACAAAGATGAATTCGGATTTAATAAATCAGTGATTACCCATGACCCGCCAGAATAGAAATATTCATAAACTTGACCATTGATTCGGGTCATATAGATGCGATTTAATCCCTCATTTCGACCATCACCGAGAACGATACCCAAACACCAGCCAGTACCACCAGCTTCTCCCATGTCAACCCGAGACCAACCGCTCACTGTATAGGTCCACTCATAGACATGTCCATCTTCACATACGGCATATACCCTTTGTATGCCATCGTTACGCCCATTACCAATGCATAGCTGGTTGATCACATTAGGTGCAGTGCCGACTAATGACCTGTACCATGCCGCGAAGCCCTCACTCAATAACAAAAAAAGCATTAGAATAACAAATATGATCTGAAGATTTTTTATTCTATTCATTTCGACCCCCTGTTTATTTTATTTAGAAATCTATTTTTATAATATTATTATATTCATCTACCATGTTATGTCAATATGTCAATGATACCTATGGGATTTTTTGGGTTGTATTGCTGAATTATTATGCCCGTTATAATAAAAATTAAACCGATTATTGTTGAGGGCAAAATTTTCTCACCAACGGTGAGATTGATAACCATAAGTGATAAAAATGGAACGAGGTAAATTAGATTGCTCACCTGGGCAGTTGTTTTTGATAATTTTAACGCCTTGAGCCAGAGAACAAATGTAATACCCATCTCAAAGATCCCAACATAGATTGCACCAATAAATCCTTGAATGCTCGGGACAATCATTTTCTTGACAAACAATATCATCACAAATATAAAGATGGAACCAAAAACAAAATTTAACGATAGCTTGATGATTTCGTCACGCTCATCTTTTATGTTATAAATCCAGTACAATGCCCAGATGAATGCACTACCAAGTGCCAGGACCACACCGATAGGATTGGAAAATTTAAATTGAGCAATTTTTCCATGAGTTGAAATCATTATGACACCAATAAAGCTGATAAAAATTGCGAGGATGCTCTTCAATTTTATCTTTTGTTTGAGTAGTATTATTGATAATAGTGATAAAACAATTGCCCAGGTCTGATTTAAAGGCTGGGCCTCTTGCGCAGGTAATAATGAATATGCCTTGAAGAGCACAAGATAATAAAGAAAAGGATTTAGGAAGCCCAATACCACAGAGTTAAGACAATCTTTTTTGGTAAGGGTCTGAAATAATTTCAATTTATTTTCAATAATTAAAATAATAAGAAGAACTATGGTTGAGGTTATTGTGGCAAAGAACACCAACTGCAGAAAATCTAAATATCTTAATGAAATCTTGAAGGCTGAGGCAACTGTCGCCCAAAAAAGCACCACAAAAATTGCGTAGCTGTATGCCTGCCTCTGTTTCTCCATAGTATTTTTAGCGTATATAAATTTGATAGAATGTCAATATTTAATGATTGACACAAATCATAAAAAGATTATACTAATGCGAAAGGAGGCAACATGGCGACCTATATTCTCGTTACGAAACTTTCGCCAGAATTGACAAAGGACCCTAAAAAGAGGGCAGAAATTGGCAGACAGTGGATGGAAAAGGTAAAGAAGGATTGTCCTGAAGTGAAATTCCTTATTCATTATGCACTCTTAGGACCCTACGATTTTCTCGATATCTATGAAGCACCAAATGAAGAAATTGCTGCTAAGGTTTCAATGATCAGTCTTTCAGGTGGTGCGGTTTCTGCCGAATCCTGGACCGCAATCCCCTATAAGAGATTTCTTGAGTTAATAAAGGATTTGTAGTAATCTATCCTGAGCGTTTTAACTTACCCTTCTTTTTGGCATAAAATTCAGCCTCTTTGAAGATTATCATACCAAAGGGAATTAAGATAATTCCTATCACAAGTAGTAAAAGAATGGTAGGAAATAATTGATTCAATCCCGTATTATGAAGCAATGCCGCCCTCATTGCCTTGAGTGTGTAGGTTGCTGGTGAAATATAACTCAATGGTCTGATCCATACAGGTAAAACATCAATTTCATAATATACGCCGGAGATTACCAGTAGTACCGCCTCAAATATATGTGTAGCATAAGCACCTTTCTCAGTAGAGAGTAGTGGCAATACCGCCGCGACAAGTCCAAGTCCAATGAATGAAAGTCCAGAGACAATGAGAATGATAAAAAGTGCAAATAGATTAGCGCCTTTAATTGAAATGTGAAAGAACAGGATAACAATCAATAGAATTAAACTACTTCTTATCACACCATAAGTAACCGCATAGAGACAATTACCCAAAAGATGTATAAACCGGTTGATCGGTGCCATAAATGTATATTCGATTGTCCCTTCCCAGCGTTCCCATGCAATTGATTCCGATATTTCATGGAAGAGGATTGAGAGGAATCCCCAGACAAGTGCGCCAACAACAAGATATAAAACCATCTCTTTTCCCATGTGTGCACCAATCAATCCTATTGCCAGTGCATTAACAATATTATAAACTAAAAAAACAACCTCCCAGCCGAGATACCGCTTTATCAAGGCAAAGTTCCTTTCCAAAAATGCAATCGAGCCATATAATTGTTTTTTAAGACTCATCCTCTTCCTCCTTCCATTCCTCACCAGTGACCTCAAGAAATACCTCTTCGAGACTCGATTTATTATAATTGCTAATCAGTTCTGTGGGCTTTCCGATAGTCACAAATCTTCCTTTCATAATAACAGCGACGCGGTCGCATAGTGCCTCAGCTTCCTTCATATCATGTGTAGTTAGAAGAATTGTGAGGTCATTTTTCGCCATAGATTTGCGGATGAACCTTTGAACATCTAGTTTCGAGCGCGGGTCTAAACCAGTGGTTGGCTCATCAAGTAGTAGTAATATTGGTGATGTAAAAAAAGCCCTGGCAATTGCTACCTTCTGCTGCATCCCACGCGAAAGGTCTTCAAGTGGTTCGTAGAATCTCTCTTCACTAAAACCGAGTTGTGCAAGAATCTCAAGTGTCTTCTCTTTCGCCTCTTTTCTTCCCATGCCATACAACCTTGCTGCATATCTCAGGTTTTCCCAAGCAGAAATACCTTTAAAAAATGCCGCATCGACACTGACCCGATTTATCAGCCGACGAATCTTGCTATATTCACGAACAACATCATAACCGAATACATAAGCACTACCACTATCAGGAATAAGTAATGTGGAGAGAATTCGAACGAGCGTGCTCTTGCCTGAACCGTTCGGTCCAACAATTCCAAATATCTCATTCTTCCCTATACCGAATGTAACCTTTTCAAGTGCCACGATTCTTCTCTTCTTCGTAAACATTTTACTCACATTCAAACATTTGACGACCTCGTCCATAAACCCCCTTTCAATAAATTAAATATCTATTATTGCAACCAAAGCGCTTATCAATTTTTTTTATATTATCATTTTCGCTGTAATCTTCTTATAAAAACGAAGACGCCGTGGGATAAAGCCCACGGCGTCTTACCTAAAAATTTCAAATCGTCAGGTGGACTTTACCCCCTGATAAAAAGGAACATCAAGCGAAATAAATGAGATCACTATTCTCTTGCTCCTTTTACTAAATTATCTCCCATAGTCTTCATAGTATTTAAGTATACTCAAAAAAAGATAGTTGTCAATAATAATTTAAGAGTTAAAAGATTTTGCTGTTTATGTTGTCATTTGTTTGTAGTACCCGTATAATTAGAGACTTGACTTTTTATAAATTATAACTATAATGTTATGATGCACGAGGGAATTGATATCTTTGAAGAGGATTTTTACGCAATTACGGATGTATTGAACCGGCTTCTACAAGGAACAAATGCACGCACAGTTCTATTAATCGACAAGGCTGGTCAACTTATTACCTCGGCTGGTGATACTAAAAATATTGATATATCTTCTTTTGCGACGCTCTCTGCTGCTGATTTTGCAGCAACCAGTCAACTCGCCTCCCTTATCGGGGAAAAAGAATTTTCAACCCTTTTCCATCAAGGCGAAAAAGAGAATCTTTATGTATGTCTCATTGCAAATCGTGTCATTCTTGCAGTAATATTTGACCAGAGAACTACACTTGGTTTAGTCAGGGTAAAGGTAAAGAATACTGCGACAGAACTTGAAAAGATATTCGAAGATATATTTAAAAAAGTAACAAAAGAATCTACGACCAAGAAAATTGTTGATATTGATTTTACGAAGGCCGCTGAGGAAGAGCTCGACAAACTTTTTGGATTTTAGTCCCTGAGTATGAACACGCATAAATCAAAACTTAATAATCAAAATGGCATTAATTAATTACGCATCGAGAGAAATAAATTGTAAGATTGTCTATTATGGTCCTGGTTTGGGAGGAAAGACAACAAATATAAAATATATTTATGCAAAATTGAACCCCGAGATTAAAGGAAGGTTGATTAGCCTTGCAACTGAGCTCGATCGAACGCTATTCTTCGATTTTTTACCAGTTGACCTCGGAACAATTAGGGGCTTTAAGACTAGGTTTCATCTTTATACTGTGCCTGGTCAAGTATTCTACAACGCCTCAAGGAAGTTAATTTTGAAAGGTGCTGATGGGATTGTCTTTGTTGCTGATTCTCAGATTGAGCGTTATGATGAAAATATTGAATCATTTGAGAATATGATAGACAATTTGCAAACTTACAACTTAAGTATAGAAAAGATGCCGCTTGTTGTTCAATATAATAAGAGAGACCTCCCAAATATTACATCGGTTGATGAATTACAGAAAATATTAAATGCACAGAATAAGTGGTCATACTTTGAAGCAGTTGCATCGCAAGGAATTGGTGTCTTTGAAACCCTCAAGGAAGTCTGCAAAAAGGTTCTTATGACTTTAGGATAAAATGTCATCACAAATCTGCAATCGTTGTAATAGAATAATAAGTCCAGGTGGAATCTTTTATCGACTAACTATCAAGGTATTTGCCGATTTTGATGGCATAATTAATATTAAAGATAACGAATTTGATTTAACTGAGGAATTTGAAAAAATAAAATCGTATCCTGAAGACTTGATAGAAGAAGAGGTCTACAAAGAGTTCTTTTTTACCTTATGTGCAAGATGTAAGGAGATATATTGTGCAAATCCATTGAATCTGCCGGTCGATAATGTCAAAATATAATAATATAACATACTTTTTCATAATCAAATGACTTTCGTTCATCTCCATAATCATACGGAATATTCATTGCTTGATGGGGCGATTAAGATTGACCGACTTACCGAACTCGCTGCAAAATATAAGATGTCATCACTCGCTATTACCGACCACGGTAATCTCTTTGGCGTAATTGAATTTTACAAAAATGCAAAAAAACGAGGAATTAAGCCAATAATTGGTATTGAAACATATGTGGCACCCAAATCCCGTTTAGATCAATCGAAGGACATTACAATCCCTGAATCTTCATTCCATCTAACATTATTATGTGAAAATGAAACTGGTTATAAGAATTTAATAAAACTTGCTTCATTGGCTTACTTAGAGGGATTCTATTATAAACCAAGGATTGATAAAGAACTACTTTCACAATATCACGATGGATTAATAGGACTTTCAGGCTGTTTTAAAGGGGAGATACCCTATCGTATTAATATTGGTGATGTAGAGGGCGCAAGAAAGGCCGTCAAAGAATACCAGGATATCTTCGGTCAAGACAATTTTTATCTCGAGATAATGAAGCTGGATGTGAAGAAAGAAATGAAAATAAATACAGTGTTACTCAATTTGAGTCGTGAATTTGGTGTGCCAATTGTTGCAACAAATGACTGCCATTATTTTTATCCTGAAGATTATAAAGCACATGACGTCCTCTTATGCATTGGAACTAAGAAGGTGCTTTCAGACAAAGAAAGACTTAAATTCGAAACTGATAAGGCGTATTTTCGTACTGCCGAAGAGATGACAAAACTGTTCGAAGACCTGCCTGAGGCACTAACAAACACCTGGTTGATTGCTGAGCGATGTAATCTTATTATTGATACCTCTGGTAAGGATGTAAAACTGCCTAATTTCCCTAGACCTGAAGGATTTGAGAGTGATTTCGATTACTTAAAAACCTTGACTTTCGAAGGGATTAGACAAAAATTTGATAAAATCACACCCGCCTTAGATGAACGGTTAAATTACGAATTGAGTATCATAAAAAAAACTGGTCTATCAGGTTATTTTTTGATTGTGCGTGATATAATCAATTTTGCTCAAGAAAAGGGCATACCTGTTGGACCAGGTAGAGGTTCAGCAGTAGGAAGTTTGGTTTTATATTCCCTTGGTGTAACTGATGTTGATCCGCTACGGTACAATCTCCTCTTCGAAAGGTTTCTAAACCCCGAACGCGTAAGCCTTCCAGATATTGATGTAGACTTTGGTGATATCAACAGAGATAAGGTCATTGAGTTCATCAAGAAACGGTATGGCGAGAAGAATGTAACCCAGGTGATAACATTTGGCACAATGCAGGCACGTGCTGTAGTAAGGGATGTAGGTCGGGTACTGGGTATCCCTTACAACGAAATTGACAAACTCGCAAAGATGATGCCTATGCATGCCAGTATTGATGAAGCACTTGACCAGATTAAGGAGTTGAAGTCCTTGATTGAATTGAAGGAAGAATTTAAGGAATTAATTGATATTGCGAGGAAACTTGAAGGACTTGCACGACATCCCGCAACCCATGCAGCAGGTGTTGTAATCACACCTAAAGCATTGACTGAATATGTGCCGTTATTCAAAAGTCCAGAAAGGGGGGATATCTCTACGCAATTTGCAAAAAACTCATTAGAAGATATTGGAATCTTAAAGATGGACATATTAGGGCTAAGAACATTAACCGTGATTGATGAAATACTCAAGATGATTGATAAGAAAAGGGAAGATATTGTTTTTGATAATAACGAGACCTATGAGATGTTAAAAAGAGGCGAAACAGTTGGTGTATTTCAATTGGAAAGTCAAGGAATGCAGGAAATTCTTAAAGGTGTCAAGCCTGAAAGATTTGAGGAATTGATTGCCATCATTGCCCTTTATCGTCCTGGTCCAATGGGCAATATCAATCCCCAGAAGCTCATCGAAAATAAGGCGCATCCAGAAAAGATAGAGTATCTCCATGAGCACCTGGAGAATGTGCTCAAGGAGACATATGGTATCATTCTATATCAAGAACAGGTCATGCAGATTGCCTCACAGATTGCGGGATTTTCCTTGGCTGAAGCCGATAATCTGAGGAGGGCAATGGCTAAAAAGATACCTGAATTGATGAGTGAAATTAGTGAAAAATTCATTTCTGGTGCGGAAAAAAATGGTATTTCTAAAGATCTCTCGGAAAAGATCTTTAGAAAGATAGCGCCGTTTGCTGGATATGGTTTTAATAAATCCCATGCTGCAGCTTATGCAGTCATTGCTTATCAGACCGCCTATCTTAAATGTCATTACCCTCAAGAATTCATGTTATCATCACTTAATAGTGAAATAAATGATACCGATAGATTATGGGTATTAATAAGGGAATCGAGAAGAATCGGGATAGAGATACTACCACCAGATATAAATAAGAGTGACTATGAATTTAAAAAAGAGGGTTCTAAGATAGAATATGGTCTTGGCGCATTAAAAAATCTGGGAAGACCAATAGTCGAGACTATAATAAAGGAGAGGGCACGTGGTGAATTCAAATCTTTCTTCGATTTTCAAACAAGAATGAAGACCCTAAATAAGAAATCACTTGAGTCCCTAATCAAATCAGGAACCTTTTCTGGTCTTGAGCCAAATATAAATAAATTACTTGAGACATTGAAGGATAAAGAGTCTGCCGACATTCAAGAATCTCTGTTCAATATTGGCACAAATAAGACTGAAACCTCAAAAAGCGAGAATAACCTTCCCCATGATAGAATTTCAATGCAGAAAGAGGCATTCGGTTTCTATTTTTCAGAACATCCATTAGAGAAATATCAGGAGGAATTTAATGTTTTAGGTTTATCACCGATAAACCTACTCCGTAGTATAGAAAATGGCGAAGTAATAATTGGGGGTATTATCAGTTCAAAGAAGATTGGAAAGGATAAAAATGGTCGAAATTACGCAATTATAAACTTAGAGGATTTTGAAGGGTCAATTAAGGTCTTTATCTTTTCTGAGCGCTTTGAGGTTTATTCACAATTTTTGAAAATTGACGCACCTTTGATAATTAAGGGCTATATTTCTGGTGAAGATGAGAGACGAAGCATAAGAGCAGACCAGGTAATTCCATTCTCTCAAGCAAGGGTATATTATAAGAAAATTTTTATAGACTGTAGTAACAGCGACTTAAAACAAGAGAATTTAGTGCTTCTTTATGATGTGCTCAACAATAATAAAGGTGAATGCGAGGTATGGTTTCAAGTAGATGGTGAGAACGTATCTAAAAAAATTAGATCACGAACCATAAAAATTAGTCCTGATCCAGGGGTTTTGGATAAAATTAAGGAGCTATTTGGTCCGGGTTCATTAAGGATATATGGGAAGATATGAAGGGAAGCAGTTAGCAGAATATCAGGAAATTAAAAAAAATTGTTTAAGATTATCTTTGATATTCTGACAATCCAATGCAATATAGTTTTATTTTAAGGAGGACAACATGATTTTAATGTTATTCTTTTTCAGTTTATATCTCATAGACCAACCTGATATTGATGTCCTCGGTCATGGTATATACAGTGTTCAGATGCGTTTTGGTCCTGAGGGTGAAATTCTTGGGTTTGGAACTATTGGATTATGGGATAGAATCTGTGGTGGAATGAGTTATGGAGCATCAAATCTCATTGGTGCTGGGAATCCAGAATTTTACAAACAAATTGGCATCCAGTTTAGAATTCTTGTTATTGAAGAAGGGTTATTAAATCCCACATTGATACTCGGTTTTGATAATCAAGGCTATGGACCATTTGATGATGAAACAAAAAGATACAAAATTATGTCAAAGGGGATATATAGTCAGCTTGGTAAAAATTTTGAATATCCAGGATTAACTTTTTGTCCGAGCATAGGAATAAACTATTCATTTGAGGATGAGGGAAGGCTTGATATATTTGGAGGAGTAAAATTTGAGCTTGGTAATACCTTCCGATTTTTGACCGAATATACACCAAACTTCATGGACCAGCAAGACCAGAATAAGGGATTTTTGAATACCGCTATCCGTTTCGTCTTCTATGAAGAGTTATTCTTTGAATTTGCACTTAGAGACCTGTTTGAAAATTATGAGGGAGACCAGTTGAATCGGATGATAAAAATTGGTTACCAGCAGTCATTTTAAAGAATGTTTCACGTGAAACATTTGTGGAGGTAATTATGATGCGAGAACTGACTGATAATGAGTTTCATCAAGAGGTTGATAATTCTAAGCTACCATATTTAGTAGATTTCTGGGCAATCTGGTGCGCACCTTGTGCAACCCTATCCCAAACCTTAGAAGAGATTGCAATAGAGTTTGAAGGCAAATTGAATATAGGAAAGGTAAATGTAGATAATGAGATAAAGACCGCAAATGAATTCGAGATTCAAAATATTCCTACAATAATTCTCTTCAAACATGGTAAAGAATTAGAAAGGATTGTTGGCGCAATTCCCAAAGAGCATCTAATAAAAAAGATAAAGAAAACCATGCAAAAAGGTGAAGGCACAACCAAAAGAAGAAGGAGTATGAATGATTAAAAGCCCTATAAATTTAATATTGACTATGGCTCTTTTATTTACGCTGTGTGAAAAAGAAGAGCCCAAAAAGGCTGGTAAAGGCTCCTTTACCCTACCAACAATCGACGATGATACGGTAAGTCTTGCAGATTTTAAAGGTAAGGTAGTTATTATAGATTTTTGGGCAACCTCATGCCCACCATGCAGAAAAGCGATTCCACATCTGATAAAATTATACAACAAATATAAGGTAAAGGGGTTGATTATCCTCAGCATAAGTATAGAGGATAAAGAAACCCTGATAGGATTTAGGGACAAAAATAGGATTCCATATCTTATCCTTTTAGGAAGCAATAATATTGCCAGGGACTATGATGTTCAGTTCATTCCAAAAACTATCTTCATCGATAAAAAGGGGAATACACGGAAGATTCAAGTAGGCTTTGCTGAAGAACTGGCATCAGTATTTGATGTATTTGTTGATTCTTTACTCAGCGAATAAGTAGGGCGACTCGAGGACAAAATGGTTAAGTTATACTGGAATAAAGGACTTCAATTCATTGCATTAGATAAAGAAACCCACAAAATTGTGGTGGATACAAATAAGGAGTCTGGTGGTTTTGAAGAGGGATTTACTCCAATTGAGCTACTACTTGTTGCCCTTGCCGGGTGTATGAGTATGGATATTGTTTCGATTCTGTCAAAAAAAGGAGGGAAAATTGAAAAATTTGAGGTTACAATTGAGGGTGAGCGGAACTCTGAGCATCCAAGAAGGCTAAAAAAGATAATTTTAAACTTTAGATGCGTGGGGGACTATAAAAAGGAGGACCTTATGCGGTCGTTTGAACTCTCCCGTGACAAATACTGTTCAGTCCTTTCGACCCTCAAAAATCCACCAGATGTTGAATATCAATTCAAATAGTAATTATTTTAATAGGAGGTTATAATGGTAAAAATCATCCTTTTCGGGTCATTAACTATTGCCTTACTAAGTGCACAAAGCACAGATGTCCAGATTGAGCAAGCGATCCAGTTATATGAAATGAGGCATTTAAACACAGAAAACCTTCAAAAAAGCGTGGAAATCCTCCAGAATATAGTTAACAGCGAGCCGAATTGCCTTCGGGTGCATTATGAGCTATCCAAGGTCTATTTCCTGCTGGGCGATGGTGCAAAAACAAAGGATGAGAAACTCAGATTATATAATAAAGGGCTTGAATATGGAAAAAAAGCGATAAAAATCAACGAGGATTCTGAATGGTCACATTTCTGGTATATGGTAAATTTGGGAAGAATTGGGCAAACAAAAGGTGTATTAAACTCCCTTAGTTTGGTTCCAGAGATAAAAAAAGAGATAGCAAAGGTTTTGGAGATTAACCCTAACCACACAGGCGCATTGGATGCCCGGGCGAATCTATATTATGAGTTGCCAGGTATTTTTGGCGGTAACCTAACTAAATCAATCGAGGATTTGAACAGGGCGATTATGATAGATTCTAATTATACTGTTCTTTATGTTGACATGGGTAAGGTTTATATCAAGAAAAAGGATTATGAGAAGGCACATTGGTATCTGAATAAGGTTTTAGAGATTAAGAATCCTACTTATGAAGCGGACTGTATCCTTGATGACAAGCCCGATGTAATAAAGTTGTTGAAAGAAATAGGAAGTGGGGACGGGGGTTGACTTTGTGACAGTTATGGATATAATATGCTATGAGGAAATCGCGATTGACATTTAAGGATGCCTATCATCATGTAATGAGTCGGGGCATAAATGGTGAGCCAATTTTGGCGGGCAAAAGGTGCAAGGAATACTTTTTGCGTCTTTTAAAAGTTTCATCAAGCAATTTGCGGATCCGAATTTTAGCATATTGTCTGATGTCTAATCACTATCATTTAATTTTACAGAATTCATCGGATAGGCTGGCGGATTTTATGCGTCAGTTAAATGGTCAATATGGGTTGTTTTATCGGGGTGCTTATGGTGGGCGTGGCTATGTATTTCAGGATCGTTTTAAATCTACATTGATTCAGCAGGATAATTACTTGGAAGTGGCGATTATCTATGTTTTATTGAATCCCGTGCGTGCCCGGTTGGTAAGTAATCCCTATGCTTATCATTGGTCGAGCGTCAATTGTTACTTTGGTGACGGGAGTTCAGATATTGTTGATGGTGGTTTTGTTGCGGGGTTATTTGGTGATAAAAAACAGATGGATTTGCTTTTGCGAGAATGGTTGGGCAAAGAGTTGCCGGTAATAAGAACACGGGTTGGTGATGTTTTGGGTGAGCAGTGGTTTGTCAAAGAGGCGATGAGAAACTTTGAGCGGCGAAAGAAGTCAGGTGAGTCATTACGGAGGCGAAAGTCTGATTATATATTTGAGTCAGTGGGCGAGGTGATTAATAAATTTGAACAGGCTAAGGGTATAAAAATGGATGTATTGTTGGATGTCAATATGGTGCTGGCGAAGAGATTGCGTGCTGAATTATTGGTATGGTTGCGGGAGCGTGCGGGTTTGAGGTATAAGGAGATAATAAAATTGCCGATGTTTCATTCGTTGAAGTATTCTTCATTGGGTCAGTTGTATAAAAGGGCTAAGAAGGTAGTTAATAATGACTAACCAGATGTCACAAAGTCAACCCCCGTCCCCTTTTTGTCTTTTTAAAACGACCCCTTGACAATTTTCAAATTTTGATTATAATATAGTATAAAAAAGAAGGAGGAGCTTATGCAAAAATTTTTGTTGATGTGTGTAATATTAGGGGTTGTGCTTTATGCACAGCAAATAGATGTCCTTGTGTGGACTGCACGGGCATCAACCCCTGCACCTGCTCGATGCCAACTTCAGGCACATGGCAATGTAAGAGATACAATCTATATTTGTGGGGGTAGGACACCGGCCACAACCGCTGTAAGGCTTGTCCATGCCTATGTCCCGGCTACAAACACATGGATATCTACTATACCTTCAATGCCTGCTTCTCGAAGCCATGGAAGTGGCGATGTGATTGATTCAATTATCTATGCAGCAGGTGGTTTCGATTCTACCGGGGTACAACAGACTACATTTTATGCCTTTAATGCCAATAGCAAGACCTGGTCAACAAGGGCAAGTTTGCCTTCAACTAACTTGCTTGGTGCAGGTGCGGCCTATGGTGGACGCTTCTATATTTTTGGCAAACAGACCAATAGCGATACACTGTTAGAATACAATCCGGGAAACAATACCTGGACAACAAGGGCGCCAAATCCAAGACCACAAGGTCGCCGAGTCGCTGCCGCTGCTGGCACCGTCAACTACTTCTATGTTATGGGTGGTATCAACGCAAGCAATGTGGTGCTTAACGATTGTTGGCGATACACAAGAATGGGTGGTGGGACCTGGACCCAGATGGCAAATATGCCCGGTCCGAGATGTATGCATGCTGCATATGCAGTAACTGGCGATTCAGTCATTTATGTAGTTGGTGGCAATCCAACCGGCACCGGTGCCCCGTGTGATGCTGTGGTATATAAATATACAATTGCTACTGATACATGGGTAACAGAGACATCTATGCCCACTGCACGTGGCTTCCTGACCCTTGAGCGGTCTGGAAATAAGATATACGCAATCGGCGGAATAAATGGCTCTACAATTTTTACCACAAATGAAGAAGGTGCTCAGTTTATTGGTATCGAAGAAAATAGAAAGAAAATGCATAATTTAGAATTTGAAATCGCACCAAATCTAACCCACAGACACTCTTCTATCTCATACCATCTCGATATTCAATCGGTAGTCTCATTGAAGCTCTATAATTCTTATGGTGCATTAATAAAAATTATAGTCAATCAGATTGAAGAACCCGGAATAAAGAGTATCTCGTTTGACGGCGGTGATTTATCGAGTGGTATTTACTTTGTTCGTCTGGAAATTGATGAAACGGTTCAAATTGGTAAGATAATACTACTAAGGTAGTCAATAAATAGGTAAATACGAGAATTGTGGGGACACGCTCCCAGCGTGTCCCCACAATTTTTATTTCGCGCTATAAATTTAAAAATTGTATTTTAACCTGAAAAAGAACTCCACAACTATTTAGCCATTTACCTTTTAACTGTCTTTAATGCAATTATGACCTATCTTGTGTGGACGAGTTTTCTTACCAGTGAACCGTGTTCGGTCTCAAGATAGTAGAAGTAGACACCATTGGCAATTATTGAACCATCAGCGCTCTTGCCATTCCACTCAATTGTTTTCACACCCGGATCTTCAACCCTATCAATTAGAGTTGTGACCAAACATCCGGTGATGTCATAGATATTCAGTTTTACATTCATCTTGACCGGAACCGAGTAGCTAATCTTCACCTTGGAGACGAATGGGTTGGGAATGCTCGGTGCAAGGGTTATGCCATTCACAGGATTTACCCTGGTTTCGCTAATACCTATTAGAGGATGGAATCCAAGGATTTTAACAATTGAACGGTCAGGACTCTGGGCAATTGTAATCCAGTAATTGCCGTCCCTCGGGTCATATTCAACTCCACGGGCATTCCAGCCAGGAAAGAGAACTCTATTTAGAACCCCTAAGTCACTGCGACGGAGTTCATAAAGACCTACTGAATCTAATGAGGTCCCTGTAGTATTAAACCAGGTATAAACGAGCAATAGTGTAGTATCTCGACCATAAGGGTCTATGGCAAGGCAGCGTGCACCAACATTTCCTTGAAGAGGGATAGGTAACTGCACAACATTACCACCCAGGGTATCACACCTGTAGATATATTGTGGGAATGTATTCTGGGCAGTCCTTCGGTCAGAAAGGTAGAATAGTTTCTGCGGTTCAAGCCAGGCAAGACCGACTGGATAATCATTGGCAGGATTGGCAAATTGTCTTAGCACGGTTCCACTGGTATCTATCTTGAAGATTCTACGACCATTCGGATATGCCTGGGACCAGTCTGCAGCGAGCCAGAAGGTATTATCATACTGGCAATATTTGATGTCCGCAGGGAATGTATCAGGGACAGTGATGCTTCCTAAATAAGTGGCATTACTGTCCGAAGAATATATATTGACCCTTCGCTCATAGGCATTACATACATAGAGTCGGTCGGCAACTCTATTATAACCAGCACCACATAAAAAGTGGGTATCGCCCGGTGCAATCTGAACCTGTTTTGGACCCCAGATAATTTGGACAGTGCTTATACCGACCATTAATTCAAATTCTATATCCTGGACATATCCACCATCACCGGTTAAATGCAAGACAAATGGAATTACCGTCCCTGCAGGTGTTGTAGAAGAGGCAGTGAGTTTGAATCGGGAAGCGCCATTATTACCAGTGCCACCACCTGCTGGAAGATTACCAAAATTGCCAATTGTGTCAAGAAGGGTGATATAAGAGTTTGCACATCTCAATGTTCCAACGCAACTGGAGACTGCTACATTGGAAAGGTTTTTAAGGGTATCGGTGAGATAAACAGTTTCACCAGCCTCTATGCGTCCATTGTGATTACCAGGGGCTGGGTCGTATATATTGTAGCCTGCTATATGGAGAATAGGTATAGTCGTTGGTCCAAGACCACCAGAGACCACCAATGCAAAGGGCTGCCTTGTTCCTTGTGGCACTGATGTTCCATAGGCCCTGATTATCCAGTCACCAATCTCCGCCACATTGCGCCGTGCACACTCTTCAACATTACGGTTATCCCAGCTTGGTGGATTTGGAATTGATTGACCATTAGAATATTGATTACCACGATACTCAACCCCATTTGGTCCAATCACCTGCAAATCGAGATTGTTTATAATTGCCGGGTTTGCACCAGCAACCGCCCAATAATCGGTCCAGACAAGGGTAATCTTTAAAGGCTCTGATTGATTGTTGACCGTAATAATATATTCTCTATACTCACCGGTTGAAACCCCAGTCGTATCATCCCAGACCGCAAGTTTTCTTATGTCATTGGTAAAATAGAGAACATCATCCAATAGAACCCTGCCCCAGCCTGTGTTATTATCGGGAATTGTGCAACTGATAATGTCTGCGGATGCACCATTTATAATACATGCCTTCACTAATGCGGCGCTGATATAACTCCACTGATTAGCAGGGGTCGAATCGCCTGTTGGATAGAATCCTTTGGCAAAATAGTTTCTTATCAGTGCGCCATTACCAGCGGCGCAAGGGGTAGCCATACTTGTTCCTTGATAATATGCATAACTATTATTATTTGGACCAACTGAAGACTTTAAATAACCTGGCGCAGTACCAGTCGGTTTATATCTTCCATCATTACAAGGTCCACGACTTGAGAAACTTGCCATTATTGTAGCATTGATTCCATTCCCTACAGCTCCTACGGTAACAATATTTTTGGCAGTGGCTGGTGGTAAAACCGTCCCAGCGGCAGGCCCACTGCTTCCTGCAGCAAAGAAGATAAGAAAATCTCTATAGTTCCACATAAACTGGTCGGTCTGACTAGAATAGGTATTATAGGTTCCAGCACCTGCTGTATTACCCCAGGAATGGGATGAGATTCTTGCCGCACCTGCTGAATTGCCCGTATATGCAGGCATGAATAGATTGGCTAAGGTAGCGGGAACTGATAAACCACCACCAGTTCCAATATCGCAGAAGAACATCTTTGCCTTAATTGGCATACCATCATTCGGCGATGTGCCACCAACATAAGAGTCATCACCGCAGATTGTTCCTGCAGTATGTGTGCCATGCCAGGAATCA
>Ga0315310_10000225_pt1 | contig 37233 bp, 25 predicted proteins | sample TDP5_MG_FD_203630 | JGI IMG/M metagenome (GOLD analysis project Ga0315310, IMG submission 203630) | Freshwater sediment microbial communities from Lake Towuti, South Sulawesi, Indonesia - TDP5 | ecosystem: Environmental > Aquatic > Freshwater > Lake > Sediment | place: Indonesia: South Sulawesi...
AAGCGTAAGAGAGGGATCTTGCCATATTTTTATTCCGCATACAACGGCTGGAATCACTATAAATGAGAATGCAGATGAGAATGTGAAAATTGACTTTCTGAATATTCTCAGAAAATTAGTACCCCAATCAAATTCCTATCATCATTCCGAGGGGAATTCAGATTCCCATGTCAAAGCCAGTCTCGTTGGATTTTCGCAAAATATTTTCATTCATGAGGGACGAATGCTCCTAGGAACATGGCAAGGATTGTGGTTCTGCGAGTTCGATGGACCTAGAATGCGAAAGGTTGTTATCGCACTCGAAGGAACCACAGCATAAGGTACTATTCAAATAAGTCCGAAAGTGGAATTGGTTTATGGCATTGTGGACATCCAGATCTTCGTCCGTAGGCTACTTTCCAATGAAGCACAAGACCACATTCACAATGATAGAATTCATTTTTTGGCTTTCGGTTTAATTTTCTCACTTTTTCTCTTTCTCGCTCAATCTCTCGTTCTTCTCGGCGCTTTTCGTTTGCTTTTTCCACTGCCTTTTGTTGCTTTTCTAATTGTTTTTGCTTTATTTCCTCTGTGGGAAATAATTTCACTTGTCTTGGCATCTCGGTCCCTAGCTATCATTTGTGTAAATTGACTTGAAAAAAATTGCGTTGCGGATTTCGCTATATGCGGGGATCACTGAGCCGGGAAAAATAATTGAATTCCGGAGCTTAACATTCTGGCCGATGGAGCAATTATCGCCAATACAAACATATGGACCAATAACGCAATTTTCGCCAAATTTGCAATGGGTTCCAATTAAAATTGGCTCTTGTAATGAACCATTTTGAGAAGATAAATACTCTGAAATATTCTGCATTTTATTATCATATAATCCTTGCTTAAGGAAGAATCGATTCGTTGATAATATATCTTTTTTCGTATCAGAATCAAACCAAAATCCATTTTGAATTTTATACGCAGCTATTTGATTTCCCTCTTCCAGATATAGTTGGATTGCATCAATAACCTTACTATGGTGCAAATCTAAACTTCTCCTGACATATGAATGAAAATCAGCATGCGAAATGAGTAATGGTACCAATAATTTGGTGATTACAGGACCCCCTACTATTCGCGAGGTAATCCCTATAACCTTAGGCGTCTCATCATTTGAAGCGAGAGAGATCATCGAGTGATGTTTATTTAGCTTTACATCGTCAAAGGCTATCGTTAAATAGCCATCTTTGGATTTTTGAATAAGATTCAATAATGAATTAGAATCAATCAAAAAGTCAGCTGGAAGCAATATGAAATCTTCATCTTTTATTTCAGATAAACAGGTAGCAAATGAATAAATAGGACCTTTACTAAAATCTTTAGCAAATTGAATCGTAAATTTGAGTTCTTTTTCCATAAATTTACCTAAAAAAGAGCTGATTTGTTTTCTCAAATGCCCCACGGCAAAAATGAACTCTTTTATACCACATTGTCTGAGATTTTCTATTAAATGCTGGAGAATTGGTTTATTGACTATCGGTATGAGAGGCTTCGGAATATATTTTGTTATATTTCCCATTCTCTCTCCGTATCCAGCCGCCAGAATTATTGCTTTCATCTAAAAAACCAAATTGATCCAATTAAAGAGAAGGTCTTAGAAAAAACCAAAAGAGACTAACTAATTTATAATCTATTATATGGTCCAAATAATAAAACTTGATCCTAATAAACCTGACAAGGGGGTTATTCAGAAAGCGCGTGCAATGATTGCTGCAGGGAAGTTAGTGATATTCCCGACAGATACAGTCTATGGATTAGCGACAGATCCCTACAATGAGGAAGCTGTAATGCGATTAATAGAAGCAAAAAGAAGGGATGAAGCAAAAGGCTTTCCCATTTTAGTGGCCAACTTGGAGCTGGCAAAAAAATTGGTAAAATTCTCAGCAAAAGCTCTTTCTATTGCTTCAAAATATTGGCCTGGAGCTTTGACTTTAGTCCTGCCCCTCAAAAAAGCAATGCCAAGCATTGTGACGGGCGATAGGCAGACTTTAGGAATTCGAGTGCCCGATCATCCCATTGCAAGGCAACTTGCAGAAATTCCAATTATTGGAACGAGTGCGAATATTTCAGGACGTGATTCTCCTGTGAGTGTTGAAGATGCAATTAATCAGCTTGGAGATTTGGTTGATTTGGTGTTAGATTCTGGTCCTTCAAAAGAAGGGATAGCTTCGACTATTATGGATTTATCCACTAAAAATCCTCGAATTATACGAGAAGGTACTATAAAAAGGGACCAGTTACTACCATATCTAAGATAGTCGCATGGCTTTGGGAATAAATTTGAGCAAATCTGTCGCAACTATATGTGGACCATATTTTTCTTCCTCTGCATATTTCCCGGCTAAACCATTAATAAAAGCTCCTGCATTTGCTGACCGAAAAGGCGGAAAATTTTGCCCCAATAAGCATCCCACAATTCCTGAAAGAACATCGCCGGTTCCTCCTACCGTCATAGCGGGAGTATGTGTTCGATTCATTTTGCTAGTCTTCCCATCTGAAATTAAATCCTCTTTTCCCTTTACCAATAAAGTGAACCCGAATTCTTTTGCCGAATTTTGGACTATTTGAAGGCGTTCATAAGAATCCTCTATAGGCATCAAATCGGTTCCCGTGAGAATTTTATATTCTCCAAAATGAGGCGTTAGAACTGCAGGAGTTCCTTTTAAAATTTTCTTATTTCCCGCCATTGCCTTGATAGCATCCGCATCTACAACAACTGGCTTCTTCCTTATGTGAATTTGCTCTAGAATTGCTAGAATTGTTTCCGCTGTTTCTGGTTCTAATCCTAAACCTGGGCCGATAATGATAGCAGTCGCCCATTCTAAAAGCGGTCCCAATGGTTCTATGGCACTCTCAGAAAGCTTTTCCCCCGGCAGATCTCGTACTATCAAATCAGGTGAGTAAGTTCTAATGGTTGCAGAAATACTTGAAGGTGCGGCAATATTCACTAAATCAGCGCCTGTTATAAGCGCAGCTAATCCCACTAGAGCTGGAGCTCCGGAATAATAATTCCCACCACCACCACCAATAACCAAAATTTTGCCAAAATCCCCTTTATGACTCTCTGCTGGTCGTTTTTTGATAACAAATCTCAGATCCCCAGGACCAACAATGAATTCTGCCTCAAGCGGAATCCCAATATCAACTGGAACAATTTCTCCTGTATATTCCTTATTTTTAACCAAACCCTGTTTAATCTTATGAAAAGTTACCGTGAGATCTGCTTTTACCGAGATATCTTCCACTATACCCGTATCTGGATTCATTCCGGAGGGGATATCAACTGCAATCTTAAATCCTTCTAGGGCATTGATGTAATTGATTGCACCTGCAATGGGCTCGCGAATTTTTCCTTGGACGCCAGTTCCTAATAATCCGTCTATTATTATATCCGAATTATCAATCCTCAGGTCTCTTAATTCTGAGCTATCTTGGATCACAGAAATCTTAATCGAGAATGCCATATTCAAGAGAACTGCCCAATTCAATTTAGATTCAGGTGTCCTTATCTTCGAACTATCCCCAATTAGAACCACTTGAACTTTTTTAGCAAATTTAGAAATGTGTCTCGCAAAAACAAAAGAATCGCCCCCATTATTCCCAGTCCCAGCAAATACAATTATTGATTTATTATTTACATCCATTTTGGTTTGAATTACTCTAGCAAGCTCTCTTCCGGCATTTTCCATTAAAAGAGTCGTTGGAACTCCTAAGAAATTGGTATTTTCATCAATTATCGTCATTTCTTCTGAGGATATTAAATCTTCCATTTTATGCCCTACCTTAGTTAATCTGTAATTTAAAAGAATTAAAAAGAAAAATAAGAGTTTAAAATTTTATTTGCTTCAAGACCTATTGTCTTATCTTAAAGAGCAAATTCAGTAGAAATCTTTGCCCTCTTTTGAGGAAAATAGAAAATACAATTATACCAAGAATAATGCCGACTATAAGTGCCCCGATAATTAAAACCTGATACCACCAATCTAGCCCACTAAACCAGATAATAAGCGCATACTGGCTGGCAGGGTTCGGATTGATGAGAAGCTCAATAATTGTCCAAATTCCGCCAATGATTACGATTGTAACTGAAATAATAATTCCCCAACTAATAAAACGGGCAATTATTTTTTCCTTTGATGTCCAATCCTGTTCAGCTTGCATAATTCTTTCCATCCTTAGATTCTCGCTAATAACCAACCTCGTCCCTTTTTCCAAATATAAATACATGCCACCAACGCGAAGAAGAATATTAGCAATCCAGTACCAATTAGTAAAACCCAATTACCCAATGTCGCTCCATTAGGCGATAATAACCATTGTAATTTATTATTACCAGGTATTAAATTTATTAAAATTATAATTACAGCAAATAATATAAATAAAAACCCGAAGATAATGCCAATTGTAAGAATTGAAGCAATAATTTTTTTTGATTTTGACTCTAAATCTTGTTTATTTGCTTTAGGCGGTTGTATCGTGATTTCGGGTTCCTGCTCATTGTATTCTTCCATGAACTCACCTTTTTATGCCATTATATCTGTGACTTCTCTCTATATTCATTGTGGTTATGACTTTCTCTCTTTTACGTTTATTCTTTTCTTTATTATGATTTCTTCTTATAATATTTTTTTTCCGCTTAAATTTATCTTTTATTCCTAAGAAATCAAATGGATTAAAAAGAAGAGGGATTTATTTAAGCTTTTTTTGTTCTTGTTTTTTCTTTTCCCGTAGCCAGAGAAAATAAATAATAATAATCGCAACGATTGCAGCGGGGAGAATGAACCCAAGCAGAATATTGTTAGTGGAGTATTCGATTGCTACCTGGTAGGTATTTGAACTGACTAATGAATATGAGGTTGAATTCAGGTAATAAATTTCGATAGTATAGCTTCGGGAGCCAGAATCCCATGGATTCGTGTTATAAACTATTGGCACACTGATTATTTTTGTTTCTGCAGGATTTATCGTAAAATTTCCTTCAAAATAATTGAAACCGCTGCCGTAACCTACAATCCTAATATTGATTGGTGTTATCTTGTTATTTTCTATTTTTATAGTAGAAAATGATTGCTGGTTCTGAAGTATTGCTGTGGGTACTTGTATATCTTGAACTGTAATCGATGGTTTCACCTCAATTTGGAAGGTCAAAGGTAAGAAATTGTAATTTAAAGTATAATTAACCCGTTGAACGATAATCTCACCTTCATATATTCCATATGGGATGTCCTTTTTGACTATTAGGGGAAAATAATACTCCTGCCAGGTTAATGGTTCTAAAACTTGAAAAATCGGATTTTCTTTCAATGCCGCGCAATTAATCTGAATGGAAACATTGGATATTTCATGTTTTTTCCGATGGTCCAATTCTAGAACCGCGTATCGGACATCATCCTGAGCAATATATGTTGGTACATAATAGTTCCTAATCATTACAGCAGAAACAATTCCGACGAAGAAATATGTTTTTCTGATTACCTTATTTTGATAGCTAACATTAATATAGATTTGATATTCTCCGACAGGGGTACGTTCATCAGCCCACACATTAATTAAAAAGTAGTTGAGGCCGGACGTCAGACTCCGTGTTACTTGAGTTGGCAAAAAAACTCCTGGCGAATAAATTAATATACTTACTGTTAGATTCGCATGCATCCTATGTTTGATTGTTACATTGCATGGAACCATATCGCCTTGTGCCACTAGAGCGTCAAGCGGATAAAATACTGGAATTGTGATTCCATAATCTACACTCAATTTTATAATACTTTGTGTAGAAGAATACCAAGTCGCGGGGCTAATAGTGGTATTCACATGGGATGCAAGGACTGTAATATTATAGTATCCAAACAAGGCTGCGATATTTGGGATCGGTCCGAAAGATAAGCGCGCCCATCCAGTCGAATTTGTTATTGAAAATTGAGAAAACCATCGCGTCTTATTGGGAAAATAAACCGTATAATTTAAATAAGCCCCTAAAATTCCCTGGCCTGTTTCCATATCCGTATATTTGCTTTCAATTATTATTTTATCTTCACTGATTGTGTAATCCCAATAATTTCCGTCCCAAACATAATCTGCGCCTACTGCCCATATGATTGAGAAAGTGGTACTAGTTCTGTGCAGATAAACTATTCCCCACCACGTAGCATACGCAGCGGTTTTCGCATAAACACTGAAATATATATCTTCCAGATTTGTGATATTAACATCCTTTATTTTATACTGCTTAGCACCTGAGTCATACATATAATTAATTGATTTGACTATTATTTGGGTGCTTTTGGTCGAGGTTCGTTGCCATCCTACCATCGTTATGTTTAATAGCGCTGTCAATTTTGTCCCATTTTTATTAAAGAGTGAGATAGTAAGGTTACAATATTCACCTTTTGGCGGAAAAGATGCAGAAAGGAGTTGGACTGTTGCATTAAGCCAAGGTAAGGTCGCATTTGCAACATAATATAATTTGAGAAGCGCCCGAATTATTAAGGCACCTGGTTCAAGAGATCCCACATAATAATCTTTACTTTTTTCAAAAACATACCCTTCCTGATTACATATATCCCAATATCCATTAATATCCGCAATAGCATTATTTAGATAGGGATTATAATAATTTGCTAAGTGACTGTTGATGAAATTCATAGTATCTTCGGCTTTGTAATATAAGGTTGTATTTTTGGTAATGCTATATAATTCCGTGAGGGCAAGGATCATCCAGGCATTATCAACAGAGAATTTCATTGTATCGATACTTAATACAGGTGGTGAAAAGTTATTTAATAAATATTGATAAAATCCCCCCCACTGAGAATCATAAAAATTTTTAATCAAGATATCTGCTGTTATATTTGCCATTCGTAGATAATTGGGTTGATTAACATGTGCATAAAATCTTAATTGCGTTAAAATCATTAGAGCATTTGCATATATCAATCTATTGTAAGGAAAAGACCAATTCTTTAAACAATGAGAATAATAAGTCCCATTTTTAGTATCCCAGAAAGATTGATTTATTTTGAGAAATGTTAGATAAGCCAAAGTGTATGCCTTGTTTCGAATAGCTAAATTTATGCCGTTCGTCTCATTCATTGCAAGATCCGCTAATATGGCTAAGCAATTATCATAGAGCGCTTTATTGGTGTTAGTCGTCGAGTCATCGGGTAAATATCCCCTATAGGTGGAATCCCAGAATGTTTTGTTAAAGTATAGCCAAGTCGTAGTAGCTAATTCAAGGTAATATGGGTCCTTGGTTGTATTATACAAATTCAGAAATCCAATAATAGCCAATGCGTTCGAGTATGATATAGAACGATTGATGAGTTGATCGGATTCAGTTCCTATCACATATCCCGAGGCATTAATCGAATCAATCTTAATTATTGAAGATCCTAGGACTTTTTTGAGATTCTGCGCAGCAATTTTGGCATATGAGCTGAAGGTATTGTTTGCAAACCAATCAAACACCCATAAAATGTCTCCACCTTCCTTGATAAAATTGAGCAAGGCTTCAATTGCCAAAATGTTGGAACTTGTGCTGTATTGCAGATTAAACTGATCTTTAAAAAAGATATTTGAAGCCCTACTCCAAAGTTTGATGAGTAGCGCAATAATTGTTTCATAGGATTGTTGAATGTAGGTGGGCAGGTATCGTGAGAATGAATACCTTTCGGTACTTAATGAATATCCTTCCTTAAAGGCAAGCAAATTCAATCCTAAAGTACCTGCCAAGGTCGTGATATTCAAAATGCAAAAATATTTATTATCAGTCAGTTTAGTAAATGTAAAAACTTGGTATTTGCCATAAATTACTCCCATTACCGTCGCATTTTGAACGGAATGATCATTTTTATCGAATATATCTAGTGTTACATTCACAGTATTTTGAATTTTGCCTAATTGAGGCGATGCAACATTAATATTCTTTATTACTAGGGGATAATTCAAAGTCCGTCGTTGGGTGTCCATTTTAATTAGACTTCTTAGAAAATAGAAATTAGATAAGCTTTCAAGGGGAACAGTTTTGGTTCCCAAATCATAGCTAATAGCGCCAAATTGAGAGGAGACATTATGATAAATGGGGAGATATGCATTTACGAAGTACCGCATTAGGAATGATATTGTTTTTTCTGCCAGCTGATAATAGGTATAATTATAATTATTGACCCTATAAAGGTCAATTAGTGCCGAAATTGTCATACTATTTTCAGTCAGCGTTTTATTTGTATTCAGTACAGTTCCGGTTCTATTACAAGAGCTGAAATAACCGAAAAATGCTTTATCTCTTAAGATATTATTCATAAAGAGAAGGGTTTTGTTTGCCCAAATAATATAGATTTGGCGGTTTGGATTATTTAAATCAGCAAATTTTATAAGCACTTGGATAGCTAATGCATTAACACCCGCTTGTTTGCACGATGTTGAGATGTTATCCGGCATCCATGTTGATCCATTGAATTTAGCAAAGAAACCCGAAGATTGGTTATCCCAAATTTTCTGTAGCAAAAGTTTTAATGTCTGATTTGCCATCCTCAGGGCACTAGTACGGACTGGAGCAGCAATTTGAGTGGTATTGTATATCGCTAAATTAGCTAAAATAGCCCAGAGATTGTCATCTGAATACTTAGATTGATTTCCCCAAATCCCATTTTTATAGATGTAACCCGAATACGTTGAATCCCAAAGTGTAGAGTTCAAATATGCCCAAGTTTTATTCGCTATTGTTAAATACTCTGAATTATGGGTAATCTGGTAATATTTCAATAGTGCAATAATACCGAGGGCAGTATCTTTACACCTGATTTCATTTTTAATTCCAGTACCATCCCAATTTGCACTGGTAAAAAAGGCCATAGAGTTTTTATTTATAGAAGTGAAGCGTAGAGTATTATTCAAAAATTTAAAAGTTTTAAAGATATAGTTAGTTATAATTTGTTCATAACTGTAATTAGTAGTATTATACATCAAATTTAGACCTGAGCTATTGTAGAACTCTAAAGAAGCTAGAATAGACATCCAATTATCGAAAGTATATTTCGTCAAATTGGCTTCTGTGGATGTAACTCTCTTATATCCTCCGAATTTATCCTCCCAGAAAACAATATTCAAACTTAATAATTGGCCAAATACACTTGTCAAATAAGAATCAAATGTACGGTTATTTGAAACGAATAACCAAGTAGCTGCCATTGAATAATTGTATGCTGAAATACTTAAATGAAAATTTTGATAAAATTGCGAGATATCTAAATTCGCAGAAAAATGATTTATTGCACCCTGATTCTTCATTTTTGTTTTCGTTGCAAAACCATAAAACTTCTCGTTTGGTATAATTTGAACCAATCCGCTGGTTAAAATTGATATATTAGCTCTATTAATCGGATTTCCTTCTACATCAATCAGATTCAAAGTTACTTGTAAGTTAGTAGCACCGCGATCAATATTTTCAGGAATTAATGTAAGATCAACTATAAGGGGAAACTTTAAGGTTTTTTTCACAGCCGATAGCCGTGTTAATGCTAAGATTGAAGAAATTTGATTCTCTGAAATTTTAAAGGATAATGATATTGTGCCCATTGAGGTAGAATATGTTCCAAAGATTATTGGGGTGCCTGTTTTCGAGCATGCATGGAAATATCCGCCATAATCCATATCCCATAAGTACATATTTATGAAATTGGTTAGATCTTCTGCTAGTAAATAATAGGTAAAATTTCCCGTGTATCTGTACAATTCTAAAAATGTTAAAACGGCCCAGTTATTCCCGTATGTGTATTTATCGGTTATTGGAGAGCTTCCGTTTGCATAAGCACTCAAATAGAAGCCTCCTACTGCCCAATCCCAGAGATTTTTTAAGAGAAAATTTACAGTATTGTTGATCCGTATCTCATAAAGGGTCCGATTGGAATGGTTTGGATAAAACTCATTGTATTTTACTAGAGTTTGAATCATAATCTCATTTTGATAACTGTTTTTCGCACTTCTGCCTGTTGTAATCGGGATCCAACTACCTGAAGCATTCGAGTAATACCCAAAATTAGTGGAATCCCACATCTTTTGATTTATTTTATTAATTGTTTGATTTACATAAGTTGAAGCGATTGTCCGAATAGCACTAAAAATTGGATAATTTACCCTAATAATTTCAAGATTTGCCCAAATCATTAAACAATTAGCAATTACATCTTTTGTATTATCTATAGTACTTATTTTATATCCATAATTTACAGAATCCCATAGATTATTCTTTAGGAAAAACCATGTGCTATTTGCCATTGTTAAAAATAGGGAATCAGGGATTTTCTCATATAATTTCAGTAATGCTAGAATTCCCCACGCATTTATTTCGGTAGTATAGATACCCTGTGCTTGTGAACTGGCTGTAAAATTAGTTATGAACGCATTTTTGAAAGCGGTATTATTTAAGATATGCATTGTTTTATTTGCCAAAGAAATGTAATCATCTAATTGTGATTCTTCTGCCAGGTCTATGAGTGTATAAATCGATAATAAGTTCGTACTTGTGCTTTTAATAGGTTTAAATATATCTGCAAGGGTTAAATATGTGGGACTTTGGAGAATTACTTGTGAGGAAAGTGGATTCCAATTATACATGACAAAACTATCAAATGTCCCTCCACTATATAAATATCTATCAAGCATCCTCATTGTGGTATTTGCTCTAGTTAATTCCGGTCTTGAATAGCGGTAGCTCAGGAGGGCTTGAATTGTCCAAGCATTAGCAGCTGTTGATTTTAATGAAATTAATGTAGCTGGAAAATTAATTGAATAATTAAAGGCGTTCTTATGGGAATCCCATAAATAGGTATTGAGAAAATATGAAATGTTAAGTGCATCTAAATAAAGCGTTGAATTATAGGATTTTTCGAATAAACTTAAAAATGCCTTCATAATCAAAGAATTTGTTGCCAAATATTTTGTAGAATCTAAGGTGGTCTTTCCATTCCATGTGATAGTGCTATTATAACCGCGAGTTACTCCATGTGAATCCCAAAAGGCAAGGTCAATGAATTGAGCGACACCCTTTGCAAGATCTAAATAGGTTTGATTATAAGTAGCATCATACACTGCCAATAATGTGATAATAGCCAATGAATTAACGAGGGCACTTTTAGAGGTAATTGGATTTGCCCAATTACTATTTCCAGAAGAGAAAAAGCCATAAGAACCATTTAAATAATATAAGATCAGCTTGTTAAGGGTATTTTTTGCGTAATCCAATGCATTAGATTGAATTCTCGATGATAAATATCCGCTTTGATAGATTTCGGTTAAAGCTAAACACACCAACAAATTTTCATACGTAAATTTGGCAGTATCCCCTGTTGTATTGCTTCTATAAAAACCTCCATTACTAGAATCATAAAATTTAGAAATCAAACCGTTATAGGTAAAATTTGCAAATTCCAAATATGTCTGATTTGCTGTGGCTCCAAATAATTTTAACAATGCTAGAATTGCAAGGGCATTATCTGAACTATTCCACAGTTTAGCAGGATTATTTCCATTCCAATCGCAATAACTTTTAAATAATTTTGCCCTAATATCCCATAGATACTTATATTCAAATTTAAAGGTATTTTCTGCATAAGAAACATATGCTCCTTGAGGTTCTGCGTCATTATAATCCAATAAAGATTGAATCATGAGCATATTATCAGAGGTTCTTTTCTTTGCATTTGGCGCATCCGATTCATTGAACCCTTTATAGCTGGAATCCCATAGTTTCGATATTAGGTAATTAATCGTCATATTAGCTCGGATAAGAGTTGAATTTTTATAATTGTAATATGTTTTCGAAAAATCTGAGGAACTTTTTGGAATATGGACATCCTTTGGAAATCCCAGTGCTGAAATAGAATTAGAATCTGAAGATTTTTCTTGAGCTGGAGTTTTTTGAGTGAAAAAAGGCGAAAGATGAGGATCATAAAAAACAATTATCATACTTGATAAAAAAATCATGCATAAAATTGCAAGACTTCCTAATTGTCTCTTCATTCTTTTTATTCCTCTTATGATTTACTGAAAATAATATAATAAATGTACTATAAACTGGAAATAATTGGAGATATGCCGGAAATAAATGCTAGGAGAACCCTGTAAAGGGGATCTTTCTTATAAGATGTGAGATATCATTAATTAAGTTTCTTTATAATTTTTTTGATACAGTTATTACTATTTTATAGTCCAAGATGCGGACAAAGTTATAAATTTTTTTGGAAATTAATCACTATATAACCTTTTTATAATGAATTAAAGTAAATAATCAGGAGAAAATTTACCTCTTTATCCTATTAGCCAATATATTTTATTCAAATTAATAAAACGTTTTAAAAATATCAATATTTATATTATGTCTAAATGGATTATAATACATAAAGCATAAATGGCGAAGAAGAATGCCGAAAGGAATTGTATTAATCGGATGGACAAATAAAGAAGGATTCTTTCTTATTCATAAATTCCCTTCTGATGTAGAATTAACCGATGAAGAAATAATGAGGATTGGAAGTACGCATCGAATGCGGAATTTGGATGCAAATGTTATATCAATAAGACAGAAAGATTTGAATATTGTTTCTTTCTTTTCCGGATTAATAACTTCTAAATACCATATTGCGCCCAATTTTGTAATTTCTCTTATTTTAGATCAAGATGAAAATCCAAAGGATTATATTAATGTGCTTCCGAAAGGCGCAGAAATGGTGCTTTCAGAATTCCCAATAAAACGCTTTGACGCACGAACGACTTCATTTCAAGATATACTTTCTAAAATTGGCCAATCTTACATGCGGACATTACCGAAGTTGTATAATGCACTGATCAAGCAGGAAATTGAGGTAAAACCTGACATGGGTGATTTTCTAGCTACAATCGCACGTGATTTAGAAACCCCAACAGTTAATAAACCTGTTTCCGAGAGCGAAATCATAGAACTTCAAAAAAAGCTTGAAGAACAGGAAGGTGTTATTAAAATGCTTCAGGGTATGCTCGAGGGCAAGGATTATTTAAGTGAATCTACCGAATATATCGCAAAAATTGAGACATTGAAGACCCAAATCGCTAACTTGGAGCAGAGATTGAAAGAAAAAGATGCCACAATTTCTGAACAAGAATTACAATTGGCCCGCATTGATTTACTTCAAACACGAATAGAAACCTTACAATCAGATATTATGGCACGCGATGCAGAAATAGCGGATTTGCAAACAAAATTGACAGTTACCATCGGTCTCCCTGAAACCATTTCAAGTCAGGGCCCAGTGGTTTCATCAGATCAAACTCAAATATGGAAAAATAAGGTATTAGAACTTCAAAATGAATTATTGGACCGAAATTCTATTATTAATAAATTAAAATCCCAGCTTGCGGGGCGTCTCGATGATGAGGAAGCTCGGTCGGTTCTCGCTGAACTTTCCACGAAATTAGCGAGTCCCACCTCTGGGGAAGACGAATTAAACGATGAAATGAAAAGTCATTATATCAATCTTTAATTTTAAAATTTGTGAGAATAATGCCAGAAATTCCCTTACCTAATCTCGCCGATTGGTATTCAAACAAAGTCAGAAAGCAAGTTGAACCTATACGGAAAAAAACTCAAAAACTAATTGAAAAAATTCAACAAGCTTTACTCGATATTACTTCTTCATGCGAAAAATTTTCTGAAATGACTTCTGTTTCCGAGCGGGATGAATTAACAAGCAAATCCATCGAAAAACTCGCCAATAAATATCAAGCCCGTATAAAAGAGATTGAAATTCCTCAAGAACCCTTGATTTACGAAAAGATTACGAAATTTGCTCAAAGCCTTAAAAGTGTACTCGAATACTTATGGCAAATTGGACGACGATGGATTCCGAAGTTGAGTAAAACATCAGGACAGACCTACAAAATAAATATACGTGAATTGGATTATCATGTGAAGAATTTACATTCTGAATGGGTTAACCTAGAAAGATTTATCGATAAAGATTTGAAAAAGGTCAAGGTTTATGAAGATATTTTCGATGAAATTGAGAAGATGAAAATCATTCTTGAAGATATCAATGTATTAAAAGAGGAACTGAAATTATTAGAATCGAATCTTTCCCAATTGAATGCAAAAAAAGAAATATATTTTGAAAAATATTCTAATATCAATAAAAACCCATTAATAAGTGAGCGGAAGGATTTAGAGAACGAATTATCAATTATAATTCAGAATTTGAAAGGAGTATTAGGATACTTTCGGAAACCTCTGCGAAAATTTGAAAAATTTTTAGGAGAAGGGAATTATTTCGTTCGTCCCGGATGTACCGACCAACTTTCCAAATATATTAATAATCCTCTTGAAACCTTTTTTGCTGAGACGGACGGATATCCTAATTTAAAAATGGTAATGGCAGAGTTAAAAAAAGCGATCTTGCGTTTAAAATTAAAAGCCCGCGATGAGAAAAAATTAGAAAAAGAAATCGATGATATTAATGGGGGTTCTCTCTCAGGATATCGACGTAATTATAATCAAATTTACCAAAGGTTTCAAGAAATATCCAATAGTCTGAAGGAAGAAGGACTTTTAGAAGAATTAGAGGGAATTCAAAATGAAATTACACAAGTTCAAAGAGATATTTCCGAGATTGAACAGAAATATTCTCGTGTAAAAGATAACTACGATAGAACTCTCATAAAAATACGCGATGCCCGAAAAAACCTCGAAACGGAAATCCTGTCAACCACAAAGGAAGAGATTAAAATTAATTTCTAAGATTTTAGAAATCCAAATAAACAAAATGTTTTTTAATGGTTTTAATTTCTTTTTAGATAATATTAAAAATCTGCCTTTAGAATAGGCACAATTGATTTGAAAATGACCAGTTTGGTATTTAACGTGATAAATACATGAATTTTGGTGGATATACTGGTAGAATTCTCGAGATCAACTTAACGACTGAACAGTTAAAAGCCCGATCTCTAGATAAAAATTTTGCAGTTAAGTATATTGGTGGCAGAGGGTTTGGCGCCCGAATCCTTTGGGATCGGACAGATGCTACTACCAATCCACTTTATCCAGAAAATTTCATCATTCTGTCTGCAGGTCCTCTAACTGGTTTATTAGTTCCTGGATCCGGAAAGACCTCTTTTACTAGCCTATCACCTGCCACAGATATCTTCGGCGATTCAAACATCGGCGGGCATCTTGGTTTACGGCTGAAACAAGCCGGATTTGATATTTTGATATTAACTGGAAAGAGAAAAAATCCATCGTATTTGGTAATGCAGAATGACAATATCAGTTTTCTATCAGCGGCCCCTTATGTAGGGAAGGGCACCTTTCAGGTTGAACAGGAAATAAAACATGATTTAGGTGATAATAGTTTTGCAGTTTGCACTATTGGACCTGCTGGCGAGAATTTAGTTCGTTGTTCTTCCATTCAATCCGAATTTCGATTTGCAGGACGCACTGGTTTGGGGGCTGTCCTTGGGTCTAAAAACATAAAGGCAATTGCGATTCAAGGCGACCATGAGATTCCAATTGCAGAGCCTGATCAGTTACTTAATCTATTTAAAAAGGCAAATTCATATTTAAAGGAACATAAGATCGCGGGTATTTGGCAGCGCCAGGGCACCCTTGGGTTGGTTGAAGGGGTAAATGAAGTAGGAATCATGCCTGTACGAAATTTTCAAGATGCAATTTGGGAATATACTTCTGAAATTTCCGGTAATAAATTTGAGGAAGTTTACACAGATTGGCACGCGCATTCTTGCCTATATTGCAATGTAGCTTGTGAAGGGGTTGCTAATACTGATAAAGGAACTCGAATTCGCCCCCAATATGAGACAGCCGTTATGTTGGGTTCAAATATTGGAATTAAGAATATTAATGAAGTCGTAGAACTTAGCCACCATTGTAATGAACTAGGCCTGGACACTATCTCTACCGGAAATCTAATTGGCTTATTAATGGAAGCCTTTGAGCGAGAGATTATTTCAAAAGATGAATGCAATGGTATCGAACCTATTTGGGGTAATTATCAAGCTGCTTATGAACTTATTGATATGATTGCATACCGAAAAGGGATTGGAAATATTATAGCTGATGGAATACGAAATTTCATTGAAAAATTTCCGCAAAGTATTAACTTTGCTATGCATTGCAAAGGATTAGAGCAATCAGGATATGATACACGGCCTTTAATAGGTATGTCTTTGGCTTACGCTACAGCTGATATTGGTGCACATCATAACCGGGCTTGGGTAGCATACCATGAACTAAGGAAAAAATATACCTTAAAAGAAATTGCACAACTAGTTATGTTTCACCAGCACTATCGCCCTCTAATGGATTGTCTTGGCGCCTGTAGATTTCCATGGATTGAATTTGAAATAGAGCCGAGCATATATGCCGATTTTTACTCTTCCTGCGTAGGGATTAAAACCTCGTTCGAACAACTTATGGAGCGGTCTGAAGCCATTTACAATATCACCCGGATCATAAATCTTAGACGAGGTATAACCCGGAAAGATGATTACCCACCACCCAGAACCTTTAATGATCCCGTTCCAAAGGGACCATTTGAAGGTAAAGTTCTAGATAAGGGCAAATATGAAAAGATACTCAACATATATTACGAATTACGAGGCTGGAGTGAGAATGGTATCCCTAAAAAGGAAACTCTCCTTCGATTAGGTTTAGAGGATTTAGTTGAGTATATCTGAATTTATTCTATTTTTAGAAATATTACACTATTTGATTTTGCTTGATCTTTGTTTTGATCCACTATATCCTCAGAGTAATTTTCAGTACAAACCAGCGTGATTGGCCCCGGTCAATCGATTATCTAAACTTATTTAAACTATCCGACTTTTTAATTCAGTTTTGAACCCTTAGAATTTCCTGACCAATTTTCCCTTTTTGAATTTGATGTTTTTTAGCTCTAAAATTGAGGAAATAAATAAAAAAAACAAAGATAAGGCAATTATTACTCAGAGTAATTATATGAATGGAAATTATGCATAGCTTTATATAGAATGTTATTTTATGTTATAAGTTAATAAGAACCCAATATAACAATGTTATTTTCTTTAAAGCAAACAATTATTAGAAAATTCAAATCGAAGGTGAGACATTTCATGGTTATTAAAACATACGCCGAAATAAACGAGAAAATCAAACGAGGCGACGCAATTGTAGTGACGGCTGAAGAAATGATTGAAATTGTCCAAGAAAATGGCGAAGTAAAAGCCGCAAAAGAGATTGATGTCGTTACTACCGGGACCTTCGGAGCAATGTGTTCTTCTGGCGCATTTTTAAATTTTGGACACTCAGATCCTCCAATTAAAATGGAAAAAATTTGGTTAAATGATGTAGAGGCCTATCATGGGACGGCGGCCGTTGATTGTTACATTGGAGCAACCAAAATGAGCGAAAAAAAGCCTTTTATATACGGTGGTGGGCATGTAATCGAGGATATGGTTGCAGGAAAACCTATTGAATTACGATCTACAGCCTATGGGACTGACTGTTATCCAAGAGAAAATTTAGAAACCGTTATAACCATTGATGACCTAAATCAAGCAATTTTATGTAATCCACGCAATGGTTATCAAAGGTACAATGCCGCTACAAATGGGCGGCACGAAACAATTTATACCTACATGGGAAAATTGTTGCCCAATTATCGGAATGTTACCTATTCGGGTGCCGGATGTTTGAACCCCTTGAGTAACGATCCGGATTACGAAACCATTGGAATAGGCACTAGAATATTCCTCGGTGGGGGGATTGGGTATGTTATAGGCGAGGGCACACAACACAACCCAACAACTGGTTTCGGAACGATAATGGTTAAAGGTGACCTGAAACAGATGACTTCAAAATTTCTCAAAGGGGCAGTCTATACCAAATATGGAACCACTCTATATGTTGGACTTGGCATTCCTATCCCAATTTTAAACGAAGGGCTTGCCCATAAAACCGCAGTTACAGATAAGGATATTACCGTTAATCTTGTTGATTATGGTGTACCATCCAGAAATCGCCCAACTCTAAAAACAGTTACCTATGAAGAATTGAAATCAGGAAAAATTGAACTTAATGGAAAAAATGTCAGCACAAGTTCTCTATCAAGTCTAAAAATGGCACGTGAAGTTGCGGATACACTTAAAAATTGGATTCAAAATTGTGAATTTTTATTATCGGCGCCCGTAGAAAATCTTTCCACGACTCAAGTCTTCAAACCTCTCAATGTGCGCGCGAAGGCTACTGTCCGCTCCTATATTAAGCCTGCAATAACCTGTTCTCTAGAAGAAACTGTGCATGAAGTAGCTAAAAAAATAATTGCAAATGCCACCAATCATATTGTAGTTGTTGATGAGGCGAATAAACTGAAGGGTATTGTTACCTCTTGGGATGTTACCAAGGCAGTTGCCCAAGGGATAGATAATTTGGCTGATATAGTAACTACTAGAGTTTATACCGCATCTCTTGATGATCCAATCGATTTTTCAGCACGAGAAATGACCAAACACAATATTTCTGCACTCCCAGTCATCGATTCACAAAAAAAGGTTATTGGCATCGTCATTGCGGAGAGCATCTTACGCCATTTCGATACAAATCGAACTTAAACAGAAGGTGAGAAAATGAAAAAATTAATTCTACATTTTGGTGAAGAAATAGTAAATAATGCAATCACCGCTAAAGTTATTTTAGAAACTCAGGTTCCACTGAATATTTTACGAGCAGATGTGCATGAAGGTGGGGGCATTTTTCTCATTGAAGTGCCAGAGGATGATTGTCCGAGAATTAAAGCTGCTTTCGAAGCTGAAAGTGTTAAAGTCGAGCCCGGAAAAATGATTGAGAAAATCGATGAGAAATGCATCAATTGTGGTGCATGCTATTCTCTGTGTCCTACAAACGCCATTGAAATTACCCCCGATTCTACGATCCAATTTAAATATGAAAATTGTATTGGCTGTCTCTATTGTATCGATACTTGTCCCTTTGGCGCAATTACCATTCAAGAATAAGCCATTGCATCTAAAAATTATAAAGCTCTATAATTTCCACATTCTCGGTGCTGACAACGACTTTTTTTCAATAATTTTCTACAACAATTATCGCAGATTATCTGTGAAATTCCAGCCGTTTTGCATAAATGAATATTAGTTGCCAACTTTCCGCAACTAAAACATCGCAAACCTTCATTTTGGGTTTCTTGCTTATTCATCCTTAAGCCCCTAAATTTTATCTGTTTAGTGGAATTCTATTCTTCTATACTTCTTTTACTTCTATATAATTCATTATACATAAATTTATTAAATTTTTTTTAAGATTCAATCTATGAATAAATCATCTCTTAGTCGAATTTTCTCGACTAGTTCAATTATGATTCTAGGTGAAATAGAGTGAGTATTCGCGGTCGAATTTTTCCTTTCTCAGCCATAGTAGCCCAAGACCAAATGAAATTGGCATTGGTCTTAAATGTTGTTAATCCATTAATCGGTGGTGTACTAATTCGAGGGGAACGTGGCACTGGCAAATCCACCGCTGTCCGGGCTTTAGCGAAATTGCTTCCGAATATCAACATTGTGAAAGGCTGTCCATTCAATTGTGACCCAGAAAATATTGAAACCCTTTGCTCTATTTGTAGAGAGAAATACGATAACCAAGAAGAAATAGAAATTGAAGAACGGGAAATGCACGTTGTTGAAATTCCACTGGGCGTAACTGAAGATCGCGTTGTCGGATCATTGGATATTGAATGTGCCATTCGAGAAGGCGTTCGAGCTCTGGAACCCGGTCTATTGGCTGCGGCTAATCGAAATATACTCTATGTTGATGAAATTAACCTCCTAAGTGACCATATTATCGATGATCTTTTAGATTCGGCAGCTATGGGGGTTAATACCATTGAACGAGAAGGGATCTCCGTTACTCATCCATCTAAATTTATCTTAATCGGCAGTATGAACCCTGAGGAAGGAGAATTACGCCCCCAAATTCTTGATCGGCTTGGTTTAACAGTGGATGTCGAAACAGTTAAAGATTTTTACATGCGTTTGGAAATTTTAAAGCGTGTTGATCAATTCGATTTAAATCCCATACAATTTCGAGAAATTTTCTTGGAAAGTGAAAATAAACTCCGCGATAGGATAATGAAGGCTAAACAAATTCTTGATTCAGTTAAAGTTCCCCCTAAATTACTTGAAGTTATCGTTAAATTATGTATGGACCTTAATGTTGAAACGCATCGGGGAGAAATCACGATTATGAGGTGTGCCAAAGCAATAGCGGCGCTAGCGGGCCGTACAGAGGTAAATCGGGAGGACATTGAGCGAGCTGCTATGCTGGCATTAATGCACCGCGTTGGCAAACTTGGCTCTATAAAGCCCGAAGATATTATGAAACAGATTCAATCCGCCCTAAATAAAGCATTTAATTCCTTAGAAACTGAGGAGGGCGAAGAAGGTCCCTCACAGGAAATGGCTGAATCCGAAGAATCTGATTTAAAAAAAAATGAAGGTTCCTCAGAAGAAATAAAATCTGAAGCGCTTTCTTTTTTACCCACTCAACAAGCTTCCAATGAACCAAGTGAGGACTCTCAGGAGACCCAAGTCCCTCCTAATCAATTGGAGGGCGATATCCAAGGGATAGATGGAAAACCAGATTTTATCGATAAAAATTACCAACCCAAGAAATGGCGTGAGTCGCTGGATGAATTACAACGTATTGCTAATGCAGGTAATGTATTTAAATTGGGACGGAAAAATATTTCCAGCCATAGGAGAATACCGGCATTAGGCAAACGAATCCGAAAAAAAGGAACCCTTATCAAAGGAAAATATGTTTCTTATAAAATACCGAAGGAAAAATCGAGCAGCATTGCTTTCGATGCAACTATAAGAGCCGCAGCTCCTTTCCAAAAACGCCGCTGCGAAGAAAGCAATCTTGCTGTAAAGCTTGATATGGAGGATATTCGTGAAAAAATTTATGAATACCAAGCCCCCCTTTCCATTGTTTTCGTGCTGGACGCTAGCGGGTCCATGTTTAGGATGCTCAAGCAGATGAAACGGGTTATTCTTTCACTCCACGAGGATGCCTACCAAAATCGTGACAAAGTGGGATTGATTGTGTTTCAAGGGTATGACTCTATTGTTCTCCAATACCCCACCGTGAATCTTCCGGCTGTGGTGGAGAAACTTTCTTTCGTGCAGTCTGACAGCTGGACGCCCCTTGCCAGCGGGCTGCAAAAAGGGCTTGAGGTCTTAAGAACTGAAGTTAGACGCAATAAAGATATCGTCCCCGTTCTCGTGGTGCTCTCAGATGGAGGCGCAAACGTTCCAATGAGCCAGAATGCACCTCCCGCGTTTCACAATAGCCAATATTATAATCAATTAGAACGAGAAATCGAAGAAATAAGCGATAAACTGCGTGAAGAACATATATTCACTATTGTGCTCTGGCCCGAAAATGCAAAGATGCGAGGTCCCCGTCACCAACGGATTGCGGAAGCGATTGCCCGGAGAAGCAACGGTGACTTCTTTGTTATCAAATCTACCGATGAAATTGATAGCCTACTGAAGGGTACCTATATCGATCTCTCTCTATCGAATAAATCATAGACTTAAACTCATTTTCAATATTGATAAGAAAATTAACAAATCTATCCGATTGAAAATAATATGGACGAAAAATTTGATGTTATAGTTATTGGAGCCGGTTTTGGTGGACCAATTGCCGCTAAAATATGCGCAGAAGCCGGTTTAAAGACTCTGCTCATAGAGAGATCTAAAAACATAGGGGACAAAGTAATCTCAGGGCTCACTATACCCTTTTATGGGTTTCTTTTTGGCCCCGCTTTTATAAGAGATGGAAATCCTCCTTTCGAACGACCTGCCGATGGAATTGTTAATTTCATAATTAAAGATATCGATAAGGGCGATATCGACGTGGATGATTCGCTGAGAGTCCCAAAACCCTTTGGTCCCATAATAGCCTTTGGGTATAATACTTACTGTAAACCGTTCTGTGAATGGGAAGTGAAAAAAGCGGTCGAAGCAGGGGTTGTGGTACAAACTTCCACCACGGTTATTGATGTCATTAAAAAGAATGGTTGTATCAAAGGGATTATTACAGATAAAGACGAAAGAATTGGCTCAAAAATGGTGATAGATGCAGAAGGCAGTCAAGGGTTAGTAGCCATAAAGGCGGGTATCCGAGAGAAATACCCTCCAGAGACTATTTCTTTGGCTGATACATATGATTATGAAATGCCCAAAAACTCAATCGATAGAATATTTGGCTATTCCGTAAAAATGTGTTGGGGATGGGATGAGCAAAAGGTAGCGCCTCCACTTGGGTATGGCAATGGCTTGATGGTCTGGCCTTACAGAGAAAGTCTGCATTTCATGCAAGATCAGTGCCTAAGACTTCATAGTAAAGTCCCAAATTTACCAAAATTATTTGAAGAATATCATGAAAACATTACAACCAAATTGCCATGGTGGAAGGATCAAGTCGCTCCCAGAGCAAAGTTAAGGGCCAGAATGTGGGAAGGGTTTGAAATTTATGTAGGCTTAAATGGAAGATTACGAGAGATGCCTAATCATACCGATGGGATGATTTTAATCGGAGATGCTGCCGGATTAGAAAGCACAGAATTATGCGATGGAGTACCAGCTGCATGGTTTTCTGCAGAAATAGCCGCAAAAGTAGCCATTGAAGCCATAAAATTAAATGACACTTCCAAATCCTTCCTAAAAAAATATGATGACATGATTAAATCCCATCCCATAATCCAATGGTCCATCTCAGGTAGAAACAGATATAATTTACGAATGGCGCAAATAGAACATGATGAGGTTAAATTAAAAAAATATATTCATAATGGGTGGGGATTAGGCTCCCTAACTCACTTCACAACCCCCTTATTAAAAGTTCTTTTTTCTTCTATCAAGAATGATACCTCAATCGTTACAAAATGGATTAAGATGTATTTCCGAAATTATCAAAATTGGATATATGAAACTTATGAATTTTCAGAAAAAGATTATAAGTTTCAGACCCTTTCCAAGAGACCAGAATTTGGACAAGCATTATTCACAAGTATATTAAATATACTTAATTCATTGTTAAAAGTAGCTTCTAAATTCAAAAGGTTATATTCTAAATCCTTGATTTCTCTCTCTGAATTTTCTAATCCATTCTTATCTAAAATATTACCGAAATTTGAGCCCAGATATCTCAAATTAGTTAGATTTTTTGAACCTTTCTTGAACCGATTGAGTCAAAAAATACTATCATTTATAGAAAGAGCGGATCCTAAGACATTTTATGTAGCATAAAGGGATGAATACATAATGATAAAAAAATCGCACAAATTTCCCGGTGTGGAATGGATTGAGGGGACTGGGGATTTCATAAACATCAGCGAAGATAAATGTTCGGGATGTGCAAACTGCGTCAAAATATGCCTAGGAAGCTGTTTTAAAATTGTTCATCGGAAGGCAAAAATCGTCAATCTTGAAAATTGCATGGAATGCGCCTCCTGCTGGTACGTCTGCCCAGAGGACGCGATAGATTTTGCCTGGCCCAAAGGCGGAACCGGATATCGAAGTAATTGGGGATAAATAATTGTAAATACCCAAAAATAAGGGTAACATGAATTTCTAAATCCTTAATATCTTCCATAATATCGTATTGCATTCAGATACCAGCGAATATTCTCCATTCTGACTCCATCATGCCAGCCGTTATCCGCCGCAACTATATAATGTCCCCCTTGCTTCAAAGTTTCGATCGCCTTGCCCGCTCGTAGATATACTTCTTGAGCAGACTTGGGATGCTGCAGAACATCGACACAAGAGACTCCCCCAACCAAAGTGACTTTATTACCCACATATTCTTTTAATTCCTCTAAATTATTGCAATCCTGTTGGCATCCATGAAGCATATCAATTCCCGTGGATAAGATTGCATCTAAAAATTCCCAAGGGCGCTCCGAATTTTGAATTTTGAATCGCCCATCGGTGTGGAACAGAACCTTTATCCCCACTGCATGGGCAGCCTCCACGATTCGCTTTATCTCCGGGATGTAGAAGTTCTTGTACTGGTCCGCTTGCAGGAACGGGCCATTATCCTCTAAGACATCTTCGACGAGGGCAATGAACTTGATTCCCTTTTCTGCTAACCGCCGAACGTAATCCGCGTAGAACTTCGACTTTTCCGTGAGATAGCGCTTGTAGATTCCGTAAGGTGGTCCCTTTCGATACTCTTTTATGAAATCCCGGAAGAATAGGTGCATGTTCGAAAGGCCCCAAATGATATGCCAGGACTCAAATATCCCATTGAAGATTGGCATTAAGGCAAGTTTCCCTTGAACCGATTTCTGCAAATTGCCCATATATTCTACTTTATCCTCTAGTGGATCCGCTTTGTACGCCTCAATTAACGCTTCCATCTGTTGTTCGGGACTGTAAAAGGGTTCATTAGTCCGAATATCTCCCATATCATCTACATCAATCAGAGCCCAATCTTCAGAAATGAAATATGTCTTATTATGTCTGCGAACTTTCCCTCTCACAATTATTGATGGATACGCTTGAGTGGGGATCATATCTATTCCTAAGCGAATCGGAAACCTGAATAGGAATGGATTCAGGGCATTCATGAAGCTTAAGGAGGTCGGAAAGGAAATAAGACCCCCTGCTTTTCTATCAAGTTGGAAAATTCTTCTAATAATTGTTTTTCTTAAAGGAGGAGCCAAGCCGAGGTGTTCTTTAGCGGCCTGAACCGCATTTTCATAAACTTTTAACTTTAGAATCCAATTCTTCAGCGCTGTCGGCATTCTATCCATATACAGGTTCAATTGCACTGATGGGAATACATTGAAGCCTAATTCCATATGTGGCACTCGATCTAAAATCTCCCCTTCAAGGCATCGTAAAATGCGTTCTTCTGGATCCATTCTCAATTCAAACACCTTTGTTATCTTTGTTAATGTATAATGAGAAACAAGTTCTTATCTATTAAAATTCATAACTCATAACTCAAGAGGCGGTTTAAATGGATTATATGTATTCTGAGGAAGAAGGCGAGTTTTTAGTAAAGTTGGCTCGAGCTGTAGTGGACACTATAGTCACCACAGGCGAAAAATTAGAAATTCCCCCCGATACTCCCGAAAAATTGAAAGAAAACTCTGGGGTATTTGTTACGCTTGAGAAAGTTACACGTGCAGGTCCTCAACTCCGTGGTTGCATCGGACGCCCCTATCCAGAAGATCAACTGGTTCATGCTTGCATAGAATCTGCAATCGATGCTGCCTTGGAAGACCCTCGTTTTGCTCCCGTAAAGCCTGAAGAACTAGAAAATATTATAATAGAGGTTAGTGTGATGACATCTCCTAAATTAATCAAAGTGAAATCGATAAAGGACTATCCTAAGGAAGTGACCGTAGGACGAGACGGACTAATTGTAGAACACGGCTGGCAAAAGGGATTGCTATTACCCCAAGTGGCGGTCGAAGAGAAATGGAATTCTACGAGATTTCTAGAATATTGCTGTTTAAAAGCGGGCTTAACGCCGGATATGTGGATGGACTCAAAAACTAAAATCTACAAGTTCCAAGCGGAAATCTTCCACGAGGTCACACCCCGAGGCATAATTGAAAGAATGCAGGAAATCTAATTAACTTCAGTATATATCGAATAAAACTTAAAATGTATGGAACCGTTTTTTAGCCTCTTCCCAATATTTCTTGCATTCTTCCTTATTCTCTAAAGTGCACATCTCATAGACCTCAAGCAACTTCCATATTTTCGGAGGGATTGTCATCATCTTAATATCTCGTAAATCCTTCCAATGATAGATGTACACGTTTTGATATTGGGGATTTCGGTGAGTTTCTTTTGTAAGATAAGCACAACGCTGACTATCCCACGCATTTGAAACCACGATAACCCAAAGTTCATCAACTCCGGGATAATCTTGATACCGTTTTTCTCTCCACTTCTTCTGAATAGTATATTTGTCAGGAGTCGTCGTCACATCAATAGCAACCTGTTTTCCCTCTAAACCCTCACAAAACAGGTCTGCCCGTCCTCCCCCTAAAGCAGGGTCAAAAAGCACCTTTTGTCTCGTTGTCGGGATACTAGATTGCTCGCAGTATTGCTCTATAATGCCTACAACCACATCTTCAACATTTCCTCCCTTTATTAGATGATATTTCGCTTTTAAAGAATAGTCCGGTGCTGGACCGCCGCACCCAATCTCATGTTTATCCTTATCCTGCTTCTTAGCAAACGCCTGACCACATTTATTACAAATATAAGGTCTCAAATGCTGGTGGACCATTTCAATATGTTTTACAAGAGAAGATTTCGTCGAAAATATCTTCCCGCAAACCTCTCCATTTTCCGTAATCTCATCACAAATGAAAGGTTTCAATTTACGGTGGACCGCATTGATATGTTGCTCAAGCTGTTGCTTCAGTGGAAATGATTGCCCACAGACCTCCCCATCTTCTGTGAGTTCATTGCATATATAGAGTCTCAATTTGCGGTGAAACGCGTTTATATGATTCATAAGGTCTTGTCTAGAGGGAAATGCTTTTCCACAAGGGCTTCCTTCAATGAGCTCTGGGCAGATGAATGGTTTCAATTGCCGATGTACTCTATCGATATGCCGTTGAAGATTGTGTTTATCTGCAAATCTTTCTCCGCAGACTGTTCCATCTGGTAGGAGTTCGGGGCAGGCATAGGGTTTCAGCTTTCGATGAACTGCATCAATATGCTTCGTGAGATCTTTCTTCGAGCTAAACGATTGCCCGCACGGTATCCCGTCATTATTGAGCTCAGTACATTTAAAAGGTTTCAATTGGCGGTGGACCGCATTAATATGCTTCGTGAGATCTCCCTTTGATGCAAACGCCTTGCCGCAAAGTGTCCCATTGTCATTGAGCTCGGGGCAGACATGAGGTTTCAATTTGCGGTGGACTGCATCGATGTGCATTTTAAGAGCGGATTGCGTCGTAAATTCTTTCCCGCATGGCGTTCCATTGTCGTTGAGCTCAGTGCATTTAAAGGGTTTCAACTTGCGATGAACCGCATCAACGTGCCTATCAAGGTCTGTTTTCGATGCCGTCGCATAATCACATGGCGTCCCATCCTCCTTGAGCTCAGTGCATTTAAAGGGTTTCAACTGCCGATGAACCCTGTTAATGTGTTGTTCAAGGTTATTTTTAGTAGTAAACGTTTTCCCGCAAGGTGTCCCGTCAGCTAAAACTTCGTTGCAGATAAAGGGTTTCAATTTACGATGGACAATGTTAATATGTGAAATGAGACCAGATTGTTGAGTAAATGATTGCCCGCACGGTGTCCCATCGTCATTGAGCTCATTACAGATGAAGGGTCTCAATTTACGATGAATTGCATTGATATGCTGTTCAAGATGGGCCTTCGTTCCAAAAGATTTTCCGCATGGGGTTCCATCTTCTAGAAGCTCAGTACAGACGAAGGGACCAGCAGGCGATCCAAATATTAAATCATTTCTGGATGTAATAATATCAGTAGGAATACCCGCATAGCACCACTTCTCGAATTCTTCTTTTACCTTTGGCTCTTTGACTTTGCTAGATTCTTCTTTACATTCCCTAACGTCCAGTATAAACTCAAGTCGTTTTTCCAAAGGAAGTTACTCAAGATTGGTGATGCAAGTCTTCATAGCGATTTCTTTTTCCTTTTCAGTAAGCGGGAGATTTTTCACATATGTACTGCATGCATTAGATTCATACTCTTTCAACTTTTCCCGCGCCTTTTTTGCCCACTCACTGACCATAAACCGAACTCCTCATTAATCAAATATTTTGACAAATAATAAATAACCCAATAACCTTATTGTATTGATGATTGATTGTCCTATAAATGGATTTCGATTCTGAAAGAACATATTTAATACTTCTAAGAGGATATTCTATCCTTTCTAAGGAATTATTCGTACCTTTTAAAAATTCAAAAAATTGAGATATTTATAATTTATTAAATGCATTTTCTCATTTTTCTCCTCATTTAAAAAGATAAGAGCTTCACTCTGAAGTTGATAATATCTATCCCAAATTAAACACGCTTGAACTGTGGCTATTTATATCAAAGGGACTCAGGATTTTGGAGAAGAATTAAGTTAGAACTTCATCCTTTAGAACACATGTATGGCCTTATCAGTTCAGTGACAGTTTTCCTTTCGCAATTTAACTTTTTTCAATCCAGTTTCCATCGCGAAGATGATGAAAATTCGATTTTTGTAATTAAAATAATTGAGAAAAAATATCTGATTTTTTTAATAACCTTTCATTAACCGACCATTTTAGCAAAATTGTATGATTGCTTAATGCTTTTATTCCCATCTCTAATGACGGGCATATGGCCAGGACAGAGAAATTCGACATCTAGCTTTAATAATTTTTCAATAGAAGTAATTAAATCTTGGGCGCTTCCATACGGTAAATCCACCCGTCCAATGTTGCCATAGGAGAAGACCGTATCTCCCGAAAACAGGATTTTTTGGGATGCTTCGTACAAGCAAATTCCCCCCGGACTGTGTCCTGGCGTATGAACAACTTCGAATGAAAACCCATCGATCGCTATAGTTTCGCCTCCTTCCAAAAGTTGTAATTTCGGCGGGGCTTGCCGGAACAGGTGAGGGGCCTCCTTCTTATGCATATAGATAATAGGATCAAAGGTATCAATAAATGCTGCCACGCCACCGGTATGATCGGGATGAATATGCGTTAGAATTAATTTTTGCACGTTTTCTTTTTCGAGTTCAAATTGTTCCATTACCTGAAGGACATGGGTGATATAATTGGGGGAAGCCCCGGTGTCAATTATTCCAATTTCGTTTTTCCCTACGAGATAAATATTAGAGTTAAATCCAATGCCCTCAATAAAAACTATATTATTTTCAATAATCTGCATTTAAATCCCACGCCAATTATTTTTAAACAGATAAAGGGATGTTTAACTATTTCTCATAAAAGATATTTTAGTTAAAAAAATAGTTAAAAAAGATATATTAATTCTCTGTCTTTTATGTTTAAATATTTAAAAAGAAAAAAAGCAATTCCTTTATTTCAAAAGGATTGGAATTGTCCTTTAGCTTCTTCCCAATATTTTTTACAATCCTCCCTACTTTTTAATGTACACATTTCATAAATTTCAAGCAATTTCCATATTTTCGGAGGAATTATCATCATTTTGATGTTTCGAAGATCTGTCCAATGGTAGACATGTACATTTTGATATTGCGGATTCTTCTGCACTTCACCAGCAAGCTCGGCACAGCGTTTGCTATCAAAAGCATTCGAACAAACAATGACCCAGAGTTCATCAACCTCAGGATAATCTTGATATCGTCTTTGGGTCCATTTTTCAATTATATTTTCTATTGCATTAGCAGTTGTGATATCAATAGCAACTCTTTTCCCCACTAACCCCTCACAGTATAGATCAACTCTCCCTCGCCCTATAGCTGGGTCTGGATGAAATAGTACTTTCTGTCTTGTCGTCGGTATGTTTAGTTGTTTACAATGTTGCTCAATAATCCCCGAGACTACATCTTCAAGGCCAAGCCCCTTCTTCATATGGTACCTAGCCTTTAATGAGCTTTCTGATATTCCATTGCATTCTCTCTCATGGAGATCCCTGGAAGATTCTCTTGAAAATGGTTTCCCACATTTACTACAAACATATTTTATTTGCCTATGAACTGTATTAATGTGCTGCTCCAGATTACTCCACGTTGAGGCCGAATAATCGCACGGCGTTCCATCGTTCTTGAGCTCGTTGCATTTAAAGGGTTTCAGTTTGCGGTGGACTATATTGATATGCCTGTCAAGTTCTGATTTATAAAAAAATGATTTCCCGCACGGCGTTCTATCGTCCTTGAGCTCCGTACAGATGAAAGGGCCCTGGTCTAAATTTTGCGTCTCAAAATTGCTCCAATTGCGATAATAATCACGCGGGTAACCCTTTATCTTCAGTTTTTTTATGACTTGGAAAATCCCTCCATGGTACTGCATGATAGCTATTCTAAGATCATTTCTCCCATAACTATCAAACACCGAGGCATCAGGAAAATTGAGGTTTCCCTCTCGTAGCGCTTGAAGAATCTTATCTCGCAAATCTTTTTCTGGGGTGGTTGGAGGAAGGAAATTGTTTATTTGATTGATAAAAATTGCTAAACCATTTTCAAAATTATCCCAATCCTTCCAATAATCAACAGACTTTGCGCGAGACGCCGTATATTTTGTTGGGGGTGGTATTTGTAATTTACTTATTATGCCTGTTATTCCTCCATAATACTTGACCAAAGCCTCAAGAAGGTCCCTCCTATTATTCACTTTAAAGTCATATGTGGCTGGAAATGCAATAGTGCCCGCTTGGAGAGCAGGAAGAAGAACCGCCCTAAGCTCATCACCAGAAGCAGTGGCAGGTAGGTAATAACATAAAGAATTTATGAATTGAAGAAGCTCGGTAAGTAAAGTATCCTCATCTCGCCAATAGCCTACTTCTTTATGCGGAGGCTTATAAGGAATAACCAATTTTTTTGCAACTTCTTTAATACCCCCAAATTTATGCATTGCAGTAGTGATATCCACTCGTCCATATTTGCCTATGGCAGTGGTGGTCGGAAGTGCAAGCACACCCGTCTTAAGCGCTTCTAGAATTTTGGTTTGCATCTCCTTCTCTGGAGTGGTTGAGGGTAAATAATTATAATATTCATTAACAAATTTAACAAACTGATCGACAAAGTTATCCCATGTCCAGAATTCAGGACCTCCTACTTTAACAGGTGCATCAAAGGATGTGGTAGACTTTGTTAAGCGAGAATTTGTAGGAAAATTGGTAGGTACTGGTTGAGGAAATTCGACTTTTTTAGTATCGATACCAGTGTAGCACCATTTTTTGAACTCAATTCGCCTTTTGAAGGTTAGGAATTTCTCTGCCTCTTTCTCGCACTCTGCTACTTGCTCTAAGATAGAATTTTCAGTTGTAGTATTCTGAGGCCATGAAAAGCCAATAATACGGATAGGTTTGAGGGAAAACTATGAAACTTCTATTGCTTATTATCGCTGTGGGCATCCCCTTTGCCCTGGAACTTGCGACGCCTTAATCCGGGCGCCAAATCCGTATTGTGCGGATTCCGATGAGTATGATTATGAAGTGAAAGCAAAGGTATATGAACTCCGGTGGAACCAGCGGCTCACCCACGAAGAAATCGTATATGAAATGGACCGTCTTTATAGCATTCAGATCAATCACTCTGCTATTGAAATCACCCTGAAGATGTATGAATTAGGTTGTTCGGAGCAGTATCGGCTCGATTATTTCAGTAAAATTCGTGATAGAGGAGGCGTATTACTCCAAGTGGATGCTATGAAGCCATTGAAAGGAAAAAATGCCTTATATGCCGCTCATGATTATTATACCGGATTGGCTCTTAGCTCAAAACACCTCAATCGTGAGGGGCAAATAGAAATTGAGGGATTTCTAGAAAAGCTCAAAAATTATTTAGTCAGTTTAGGTATAGCTATTTTAGGTGTAATTTCAGATGCCCATGTTGCCCAGCTGAATGCCATCGAAGCAGTATTTGGTCCAGAAGTACCCCATTCGCTTTGCCATTATCATTTTTTCACACTCATCTTGAAAAAACCGAAAGAACTTGATTCGCAGCTCTTAACAACTTTACGAAAAAAGATGCGTGGAATGTACTATCTCCAAGAATATCGAAAGACTTTTAAAGGCAGGCAGGCGGCTTCTCAAGAGACACCTTTTGTTGAACATGTTCTCCATGACCTCTATACCTTATCGAATTGGAATCCGCGTAAGAAGGACCCAGCATTCAGTGGATTAACATATTACCAGCGAATCCTAGAAATTACGGGGGTTCTTGGTAAATATGCTTCAGATCTCGACAAACGACTGGTGATTCTGGAATAGAAAGACGAAAGACGGATTCAGAAGCTGGCTCTGAAATTACAGGAATTGTTAGATTCAAACCAGGAAAAAGCAATCGAGTTACAGCGGATCAAAGCTCATCTCCAAGAATTGGCTGGAATTTTAGAAAATACAGGAGAATCCGCTCAAGAAGGATTGGATCACCTGGAAAAGTTCGTAGCAGCATTAGACAACCGAAGTGCAAGTAAATCCCACGGACCAATAGAGCAAGAATTTCTCACGCAACTAGACAAGTTCGTGAAGACCAAAGGGATGAAATTATTTACCTATCGCCTCATTTCGGATGCACCAAGGACTAATGCGGAACAGGAACTTGCGTTCAAACAGCTTAAACATCTGTTAAGACGTATAATTGGTTATAGTGCCGCAGGTACCTACTTGCTAGCCCATGGTGAGCGGATGTTATTCGTTAATCCTAAGGAATCTTTCCAAACAATTGTAGAGATTTTAAGACAAATGGATTGGACTGTGGAAAGAAAGAGAATCCAAACCGAACGAACCAGAAGAAATGCAACCGTTCATATTATGCACGACCCCATCTGTTGGATGCACGAGTTAAATCTATTAAGGGAAAAATGGGCGATCCTGAAAAAGCAAATACCCATAAGGACATAAGTTTTTTTTTCCAAAAGAATTATTAAAATAATTTGAAAAATAAGTTAAAAATATATCACTAAAAAAAGCGCATGGCAAAAAATTAGGGTTGCAGCAATTCCACCTTTGCGGTTAAAATCAGCATATATTCTAGTTGTTCGACGAAGCAAAACATATAGGGTAAACCATTTGCTTTCCGAATTAACCAACCATAGCGGAAATTTTCAACATCTGATTCACGCATGATTGCAAAAATCTCTCCCTCTAAATAATCCCCAAATTTTTCTATTGCGTCGTCTTTCATATCAATGGCAAAATAATCTCCCGTATAACGATATAAGTCCCAAAAATGGTCATCATCTTTCAGTTTCATCTGTGGACCCTCTCACGAAGTTGGTTCTTCAGATTTTTTATGCTTTTTTTAATTGATAACACCTCTTAAATTCTTTTATCCTTGTAAAATTGAATAACCTTTAAATAGATATAGCAATTAATACAATCTAACCTTTAGATTGGTGATTGAATGGGGAATCGCGTTCTTTGGTTTAATTGATAAAAAGCCTGAAATCTATGCTCATTTTCCAGTGATTCCCATTAAAATCCACCCAAAAAATAGGAATTTTAAGTCGAAACTGGATCAATCCAAAACAGTAGCTTGTTTCTATAATTCTAAGTTAATTTTGGAGTAGATGAAAGAAAATGACAGAGAGTAAAAAAATTTTTGTGAGCCCTTATATTGATGAAGTGCGAAAGGATTTGAAATTGCCAGATCAAGCGTTCATTTTTGATACAACCTTACGTGATGGGGAGCAAACCCCAGGAATTTCATTCACTTTAGAAGAAAAAATTTTAATTGCACGCCAATTAGATAAACTTGGGGTTGATATCATTGAAGCAGGCATGCCGGTGGTATCGAAAGGCGATTATGAATCCTGCAAGCAGATCTCGAAATTGGGCTTGAATTGCGAAATTATTGGATTGGCTCGAATTAATCGAGAGGATATCGATAAGGTGATTGAATGCGATATGAATTCCATTCATGTATTCATTGCAACCTCAGATCTTCATTTGAAAGAGAAGTTAAAAATGACACGGGAAGAAGTTCTTGCTGCAATAGCTCAAGAAGTAGAATATGCGAAAGAACACTTCAGTATTGTTGAATTTTCCGCCGAAGATGCAACTCGAACAGACTTAGATTTTCTAATTCAAGCAAATAAGACGGCAGTGGAAGCAGGTGCAACCCGAATTAATGTGCCTGACACTGTTGGAACAATAACCCCCCCTGGATATGCTTATATTATTCGAACTTTGCGTGAGCTCCTACCTGAAGATATTCGTATTAGTTGCCATTGTCATAACGATTTTGGACTCGCTGTGGCAAATACACTTGCAGGATTTGAACAGGGTGCCGCACAAGCTCACACCTGCGTGATAGGAATTGGCGAAAGAGCTGGCAATGCATCGATGGAGCAGGTAGTGATGTCGCTTTATGCCTTATATGGGGTTCCAACTAATATTAACTATAAATACCTTTATGAAACATCCATTCTCGTTGAACAGATAACAAATCTGCGGATTCCTCCCAATTTTCCACTTGTGGGTGGGAATGCGTTTCGTCATGAAAGTGGCATCCATGCGCATGCTGTGATCATGAACCCTCGCACTTATGAACCAATCGGACCTGATCTCATTGGGATCCCCCGCTCCGATGCAACTGAGGATGTAATTCTTCAATCTATTGGCATTGGGAAACATTCCGGAGGCCATGCCATCGCCAGTAAATTGAATAGCCTTGGAATCATGGTTGATAAACGCCAATTGCAGGAGATTAAGGAACGTATCAAAATAATCGGCGATAAAGGGAAGAAAATTACAGATCAGGATTTACTGGCTATTGCTCAGGCAATTTTAGGCACGATTCCAGAAATTGAACAATCTATTAAATTAGAAGAATTGACCGTAGTTTGCGGCATGAATGTAACTCCCACCGCAACAGTGCGGCTAAAAATTAAACACGAAGACGAGTGGAGCGAACATATCGCCTCAGCAAATGGAGTTGGCCCTGTTGATGCGGCATGCAACGCGCTCTCAGAAGCGTTTACTCGCTATTTCAAAAAAATTGGAAAAGTCAGGCTTGCCGAGTATAATCTTGAAGCAATCACAGGTGGAACCGATGCTTTAGGACATGTACGCGTCCGACTGGAGGATGACCGCGGCTTTCTGGTCGATGCCCGTGCGACTCATGAGGATATCGTGCTCTCTAGCGTTTTGGCTATGATCAATGGGCTAAATCGGATTGTCGCTAAATATAAGCTTGAACTCAATAATTATAATAAAAATTAATTCTCACACCTCTTTAATAAACGAAAGAATTGCATTCGTCATTTCATCAGTTCTCGAATTGCCCCCAAGGTCTGGGGTCCTTATTTTTCCCTCTTTGAGAACGGAAGCAACCGCTGATTCAACCATATTCGCCGCTACATCCAAATTTCCATCTTTTCGCTTCTCTGCCAGCCATTTGAGCATCATTCCTGCTGTCAATATTGCAGCAATGGGATTTGCAATTCGTTTTCCCGTAATGGAGGGCGCCGATCCATGCACCGGCTCAAATAGCCCAACTTTTTCTCCCACCTCTCCGCTGGGCGCCATTCCCATGCCCCCTTGTAATACTGCTGCCAGATCCGTGATGATATCGCCAAACATATTTTGCGAAACCACCACATCCAAATCCTCAGGATTTTGCATCATTGAGAGCGTGAAAGCATCCACGTAATAGTAGTTTGAGTCAATAGCGGGATAGTCTGCGCTTATTTTACGAAAGATGCTGCGGAAAAATTTGCTGCTGGCTAACACATTTTCCTTATCAATGCAGCTGACCCTTAATTTTCCGTCCTTTGGAGCCCCTTTATTTCGTGATTGACAAAACTCAAAAGCATATTTAACAATCCGCTCTATTCCTTTTCTGGTTCCAATCATGATATCTGTCGCAACTTCTGTCTCCTCTTTCCTCCTCAAATATCCATGCATATTGGTATAGAGATCTTCGGTGTTCTCACGAATTATTACAAAATCGACATTTTCTGGTTTCCAAATCTGGTCAAAGGTACCAGAAATTTGGTGTGGGACCCCCTCATATAACTTCGTCGGGCGAATATTGGCGTAAAGATCTAATTCAAACCGTAATTTGAATAAGGTATCAACGCCCACCATTCGTCCATCTGGATAAGAAACTGTCTTCCCCTTTTCATCTGTCCAGCCAATCGCTCCAAAAAAAATGGCATCAGCTTCATTTTTACAGAATTCAAACGCCTCTGGGCTCAACTCATATTCCTTATTGTTTTCCAGCCAATACTTCGCGCCGCAATCAAACCTATCTAATTCTAATGATATTCCATTAATTTTTTCTTGCAGAGCTTCCAATACTCTTATGGATTCCTCAATGACTTCTCTGCCAATCCCATCTCCGGGTAATACTGCAATCTTATAAGTTCGCATTTCTCAAATCTTCTACTTACTTTCTAAAATCTTCTACTCAAAATACTTTAAATAGATTATTTTTTGTTAAGATTTTTTTTTCTTTCTCATTCTGCAATGATATGCGAAATTTGGGCGACAATATCTATTCTTTTAATCTTTGAGTACTGCGCCTCAGTTAAGATCTCTTCCAATTGCTTGTATTCAAATAAACTCGCTTGAGGAGTTTCGAGATGCAGAAGGAGATTTAATAATGCATTTGATTTCGGATTTACTCGGCCTTCTTCGAGGAGTTCTTCTTGTAAAACCAATTTGCCATGGGGTTTTAACCAGCCTCGGACCTTTCGTAAGATAGAAAGTGCGTTCTCTCGATTAAATGCCTGTAAAAACCCACTCATAAAAACCACATCGAATGTCTCAGTTAATTCAAGGTCGAGTACATCGGCTAGCATAATCTTGATCCTATCTTGGACGTTGAATCGTTCCACATTTCGCCTCGCCTCATATACTATTTCTGCCACCCACCCGCCATCCACCCCAAGTCCCGTCAAATTAGGATTAATTAAGGCAAGCTTGATTAAATAACTCCCAAATCCGGTCCCTAAATCTAAGATATGGCATTTCCCGCTTAGAATCGGCACATTTTGGATTAAGATCGGGACAATAAACTGTGCAAAAGGCGCGATGGACTCCACGGTATCCATCGCATGTTGTGTTTCCATTAAAGGCCTTTCCCCCCTGAATCGTGCTTTGAGATCCGAATACGCTTCAGGAATGATTTTGGTGTATTTAGACACTGATCCGAAGTAGGTTGGTGACTCTACAAGGAGAAACGAGTTGCACCACTTTGTAAGACTATATTTATTATCATCAATTATTATAAAACCACATGCAACAGCAGCATCGCACCATGCTTTCATTAATTTTTTGTCAGATCCTGTGATATCAGCAAGCTCATCGGTGGTTAATGGCTTCTTTTTCAAATTTTCAAAAAATCCCAGTTCAATCCCGGTCGCAATTACATGAAACTCCTGAAGCGAATCTAGTAAATTGATTAAATACTCCAACCCTTTTGGCTGTCTAATTCCGGAACTTCTCTCTGGCATAATCTTACGTCCT
>Ga0315310_10000226_pt1 | contig 36997 bp, 31 predicted proteins | sample TDP5_MG_FD_203630 | JGI IMG/M metagenome (GOLD analysis project Ga0315310, IMG submission 203630) | Freshwater sediment microbial communities from Lake Towuti, South Sulawesi, Indonesia - TDP5 | ecosystem: Environmental > Aquatic > Freshwater > Lake > Sediment | place: Indonesia: South Sulawesi...
CTACAACAAGATACTTCGGGCCGACATGAAGATCCTCAAACCATTTGATAGCTTTCAACTCGCCAGTTGCCCCCGCCGCTATGAGGTCAGGTGCCTCCGCTGTGTCAAGGATCCTCATAAGATAGGGTTTCATCTCCGGATGCTCGGTAAAGATATGCTCCAAGGAGGGTCTTGTCAGCCTCAAAATAGCTCCGTCGGGGCTTCGTATTCGTCTAATGGGTTGCAACGATATCAACCCTCAACAGGTAGCAGCTTGAAGATCGATAACAACTTCTCCTCTATCAACGCCTTCCTGCGGAGCAACCTAATCTCCTTCAAGGCTTGATCTTCGGATGAAGGCATGAATAATCGCCAGATATGACAAGCTTCATAGCGGACGCATAAAGCTATACTTCTCGACTCACTGTAACGTCACGGTTAATGGTTCGAGTCGTTTGGACTGATAGGTAGATGTCAAGCGTGGGAAAGTTCTCGATCGAAGGCACACACGTCAGAACTTTCAAGCTTGACACTAAGGATCTTCGATTCAATTGCCGCCGATGTGCAACCTTCTGCTGCAGGCTTGGAGGACCAGTAGTATCACGTAAGGATCTTGCACGACTGAGGAGGGGTATCCGCAAAATCGATAGGTTCACCGAAACCGTAGCTGTTGGAACAAGCGTGGCCAAAGTTCTTGCCAGCAAACCCAACGGCCAATGTATCTTACTTTCAAAGGGCAGGCGCAACAGATATCGTTGTTTGGCGTATGAACTTCGACCGGATGTCTGTAGGACCTATCCGTTGAAATTGATCAGACAAGGTAGCCGTCTCACCGTGCTCGTCTTTCCTTGTAGAGGTCTCAATTACAGGGAAGGTGAGTTGATCAATGGGGAATTAGTCAGCAAGTATCTGAGATTCGCAACTGTCGCTTAAATACTGCCATTGCAATAGAGCCGACCCAAGAAACACATTACCATCAGTACCGGACTGAGTCAAATGAAGGTTCTGTTGACCGCTGGAGGCGGAGGACATACAGGATACGCCGCTGCCTTGGCGGAGGTCCTCAAGCCCAAAGCATCGCTGATGTTTCTAATCGATGAGTATGACTCCCTCTCTAGGGCTCGTTTGGCCCCCTTGGGAGAGATAGTCACAGTCAGCAAACCTCGACAACCAGGCACACCACTCTGGAGGTTCATTTACAGGTTTATCTTGTGCAGTCTTCAGTCGCTCTGGATCTGGGTAAAGCATAGGCCAAACGTCGTGGTCTCAACAGGATCCAACATCGCGATACCTATCTGCATCGTAGGAAAAGCGCTCGGGTCAAAAATAGTAAGTGTTGAGGATTCTGTTCGACTATTCTCGCCTAGTAAGACCTCCAAGTATTTGGACCTGATTTCAGATGTCACACTGCTTCAGTGGAGGGAGCAATTAGAGTTCCATTCGAAGAAAGGAAGGTACGTGGGCGTTCTGCTCCCCAGCGTCGCTCCGTCTACACGAGACGGGAGGATAATCATAAGCCCGGGAAGTTTCGGCTTTAAGGAGCTGTACGATGTCGCAGCAAGAACCAATCTGAAGGACGTTACAATGACGATAGGAGACCTAGATGTAGAGCAATACAGTAAACCTGGGTGGATTGTAGTGAAGAAGCTAGTCGGCTTAGATGAAGTATTGGCCTCGGCAAGGGTGGTTGTCACTCATCTCGGATACACAATCTGGGAGGCAGTGAACTACGGCGTTCCAGTCGTCGTCGTGCCCAATCCAAAGTGGAAGAAGAGCGCCGTCAGCGAGGTGGAACGCGTGTCGGTTTTCCTTCAAGAGAAAGGTTACGGGCTTTATCTACCCGCCGAGGAGTTGACCCCCGAAAGACTTGAAGATGCAGTCCGCTGCGCCGAGAAAATGAGCGTATCGCAGATTGAGAGAGGCACTGAGAACGTGGCGCGCATAATCCTCGGGGAAGAAGAATGAGGATCTGTCTTGTTCATTCTGAGCCAGAGAAGTTGCCGCGAGTTCAGCTCGAGCATCAAAGTCTAAGAAAGGCGGGTCACGACGCCTATATCCTATCACCTAGAATAAGGACTAGGTTTAGGCCAAGGCTGCTATCAGCTGGATTTCGATATGCAGGGCTGATGGCGCAAGAATTCCTCGAGTGCCCTGATGTCTACCATGTCCTAAACATCCCAGACATCCTAGGACTCACGCCGATTCTAAAGCGGAGAAGGCTGGTCTATGACGTACGTAGCCCGTGGGCTGATGAAATCGAAGCTTTTCAAGGATCGGGAATAGTTGCCGATTTCGCACGAAGCATAGAGCGATACGTAACGAGACACGCAGATGCTGTCATTGTCGTAAACAGGGTCTTGGAGCGACGAGCAAGAGAATGGGGTGCCAAGAGAGTCTACGTTGTGCCCAATTATCCGCCAATGGACTTTCAGCCAACGATCAGTCCAAAAGACTTCAAAGAGCAACAGGGCCTGTCTGGGAGAAGAATCGTGCTTTTTGTGGGAAAGCTATCTGCGGTCGAGTGCACTCTTGATCTACTGAAAGTCCTGTCGGACCTGTTGAAGGAGGAGGATGACATAGTCCTCGTGATGGTGGGCGATGGTCCTGAGAGGCCGAGCATAGAACGATTCATCGACGAAAGAGGAATTGGGAGCCAAGTCCATATCACCGGATGGATTCCCCACAGTGAGGTTCCGAACTGGATCGCCACGGCTGATGTCTGTGTGCTTCCCCGCCGCGAGGACATGCCATCCGCCAAGTTCTATTCACCCCACTCGGTTAGAAAGGTGGGAGAATATCTGGCTCTGGGAAAGCCGGTGATCGCGACGCCGGTGGGAGAGTTCGCTGGGACGGATCTGCCGATCACGACGGCGTCGCTAAACGGTTTTCCAGCAGCGATAACAGAAGTGCTTAGAAATCCGCCTATCGTTGACCGTCCGGGCGACTTTACTTGGGAGAGGTCAGAGAGAACCCTCATAGAGGCTTACGAAGAGCTTGCCAAGATCTCTAGGTAGGCTCCTCCGAAAGCAAGAATAGCTATCGTGACTAACCTAACGATCAGGGGAAGTGTCGAAGAAGCGGCAGGTTCAACTAGATGAGTCCTCTGAAGATCATGTCTATAGTGGGAGTCCGACCACAGGTCATCAAAGCCGCCCCTCTCATCAAACTTCTGAATGAGAGCAGGAAGGTTGAGCTGCAACTTCTTCATACCGGTCAGCACTATGATTTTGAAATGTCAAGAGTCTTCTTCAGAGTCTTCGACCTTCCTAAACCCTTGATCAACCTCAGAGTAGGAAGCGGCACTCACGCAGAACAGACCGCCGCGATGATGATCGGAATTGAGAAGGCCCTACTCCGCTACAGACCCGATATAGCTCTGGTCTTCGGAGATGCGAACACAGCCTTGGCCGGAGCGTTGGCCGCAGCCAAGATTCATGTATCGACAGGGCACATCGAGTCCGGTCTCAGATCAGGGAACCTGAACATGCCAGAGGAGGTAAACCGCATACTTGTTGATCACTGTTCAGATATGCTGTTCGCTCCGACGAAGCTCGCTGCACGAAACCTCTTCAATGAAGGCATTCCCTCAGAATCAGTATTTCATGTCGGAGACACGATGGTTGATGCGATGCTTCAATGGAGAAAGGCAATAGAATCGTCAACTATCCTGGATAGACTGGATTTGAAGCCTGAAAGTTACATCGTGGTGACGACGCATCGAGCGGAGAACGTGGACGATCGGCGACGATTGAGCGAGATTCTTTCTGCAATCTTCAAGATCGGGGTTTTAGCCGTCTTTCCTGTACACCCTAGGACAAGGAAGAATCTTCATGAGTTCGGACTTTGGTCCAAGGTGACCCGGTCCGGCTGTATTCTACCTGTTGACGCCCTAGACTACATAGACATGCTATGTTTAATGAAGAATTCTAGAATGGTTCTGACAGATTCTGGAGGTATGCAGAAGGAAGCGTTTCTGTTGCGGGTTCCGTGCCTTACGCTCCGAGATGAAACGGAGTGGTTGGAGACGGTGACACTGAGAGCGAACAAGCTTGTCGGAGCATGCAGATCGAGAATCGTCAAAGAAGCAAGAAGGCTTCTTGCAGATAAGGATGCGAAGAAAAGGTTGTCAAGGTTGAAGAGTCCATTCGGGGATGGACGGGCCTCTGAGAAAATACTTTCAGTATTGCTTCGGAAGGCCAAATGAATTGTCGTAATTTGGGACAAGATCCCCAAGCAGAGGTCATCTGATCTCAGGTCTTGCAATACTACTTAAATATCGAATTGGATCAACTGTAGGACCGGTGGGCAACGTGGAAGGTGGCCCTTTTAACGGGCCTTTGCGGCTTAGATAGAGATCCTCCATCTAGTGTTGCCTATTTGGTCGGAGAGGTTCTTACAGCTTGACAGACTATGTGGAAGTAGCGCAGATACTCGCGGGAGGCATGGATTCCAAGGACGTAAAGATTAGAGGATGGCTTCATGGGAAGAGGTCTAGCGGCGGAATACAATTTCTTCTCATTCGGGATGGGTCTGGCATTATTCAGTGCACCACGAAAAGAGATCAGCTCAGCGGAGAGGTCTTCAGGGAACTTGAGGAACTGCCGCGTGAATCTACCCTAGAGGTTTCTGGAGTTGTGCACCGCGATGCTAGATCTCCCAGAGGATTCGAAATATCGTTACGAGACGCCAAGGTGCTTCACAGATCGGCTGAGGAATTTCCCATAGCTAAGAAACGCCACGGCCCAGACTTCCTTCTAGATCACCGGCATCTCTGGATTAGAAGCGAAAAGATGCAGACAATAATGAAAGTGAGGGCAGAGATGCTTGATGCTGCGAGAACCTGGCTAAAATCGCATGGCTACACGGAGGTTCAGATGCCTACCCTGATTACAGCGGCAGTTGAGGGGGGGTCGACACTGTTTGAGGTGAAGTACTTCGATGAGAAGGCGTATCTGACGCAGAGCTGGCAGCTCTACGCTGAAGCGGTGATCTCAAGCTTGGGGAAAATATATACCATCGCGCCTTCGTTCAGGGCCGAAAGGTCTAGGACTAGAAGGCATCTCACCGAGTACTGGCATCTGGAGGTCGAGGCGCCGTGGGTTGACCTCGACGGCATTATGAAGGTAGAAGAAGAACTTCTATCAAGCATATGCCACTCTCTCGCAGAGAGAACTGAGGAAGAGCTACGGACAATTGGGCGAGATCCAGACTACTTGAGGAAGGTAGATCCGCCTTTTCCGAGGCTTCCATATGACAGAGCGATTGAGCTCTTGAGAGATGAGGGCCTGGATATACAATGGGGCGCTGACCTAGGATGGAGAGAAGAGAGGAAGCTAACTCTCAAGTTTGAGAAACCTTTCTTCGTCACTCACTTCCCCAAAGGAGTGAAGGCGTTCTATCACATGCCGGACCCTTCGAGGCCCGAGGTAACTCTCTCCGCTGATCTTCTTGCACCCGAGGGCTACGGGGAGATAACGGGCGGAGGCCAAAGAATACACGACCTAGATCAATTGCTCAAGAGAATCGAGGAGGAGCGGCTCGACTACAAGGCTTACGAGTGGTACATCGATCTGAGGAAGTACGGCACAGTTCCACACTCAGGCTTCGGCATGGGAGTTGAAAGGACGCTGTCTTGGCTATGCAAGCTGAAGCACATCAGAGACGCGATACCTTTCCCCAGACTCATCGGCAGGGTCTATCCCTAACGGTAGCTGGAATCAACAAGACCACTGAGCTGTGGGCCAGCATGCGACGTGTGTCCATGACTCGACATTCTCCGAAGGGGAGCCAAGAACAAGGAACTTGATCACCTCGTTGTAGGCTCGTTCCTGCCTTTCATACTTGCGAGATACTCCACATAGCATCCCTCCTTCATCAGGTAGAGACCGTACTTTACGAGAGCGACGATGGACCTCGCTGCATCTTCCGGTGAGGAGTAGGACGGTATTCCTTGCTTGTCGAATCTCGATCTGACATACATGGCCATCTCTGTCTCACCGATGTCGCATGCCACCACTGGCTTCTTGTACTGGTGCACGACGCTTGCTATTCTATCCACAAAGTCCTCTGTCAACCCCGGTACGTGATGAAGCCCGATCACGATAAGTGCGTGCACCTCTGAGTCGTCAAGAAGGATCTTGGCAGCTAATTCGAACATTTCGGAAGAAGCAGACCCTGTCAGATCGACGGGGTTGAGGTTTGTTGCGAACTTCGGGATCCTTTGCTGTTCCTTGAGCTTCTCAAACTTCTGGATCGTCTCGTTGGACAGCTTTCTGATGCTGATTCCTCTCAGCTCGCACTCGTCTGCAGCCATTACTCCCGGCCCTCCGGCATCGGTAAGTATGGCAATCCCATCTCCCGAGGCTGGAGGCTGGGCTGAGAAAGCCTTGCCTATGTGAAAGAAGTCGTCCATGTCACGAGCCCTTATGATTCCCGCCTGAGCAAATGCACTTTCATATATGCTATCAGTTCCGCTCAGTGCTCCTGTGTGGGAGGCAGCTGCCCTTGCGCCTGAACTTGTTCTTCCGGCCTTCAATGCGATGATAGGCTTCCGCTCTGTTACTTCCTTGGCAACTCGAAGGAACTCTCTTCCCGAGGCTATTCCTTCAGCGTACAGGAGGATGACTTTTGTCTCATCGTCTTCCTTCAGGTATGACAATACCTCAGGCTCGCTGACATCGGCCTTGTTTCCGAAACTTACGAACTTGCTGATTCCCATCTCTCGACCAGTGAGGTAGTCAAGGGCTGCGACGCCAAATGCTCCACTCTGACTGACAACGGCCAAGTTGCCTGGTATCGGTCTTGGAGTTGCGACCACCTCGTCTCCGCTCTGGAGAACTTTGGTTTCTGGTAGGAATAGCATGTCCACACCTGAACGTGAATCATAGACTCCGAGGCAGTTGGGTCCCAGCAGCCGTATGCCAGCGTTTTTTGCAATATCTTTGACTTCTTGTTCAATGGCGGTGTTCCCAACCTCGCCGAAGCCTGCTGAGATTATCACGGCGGCCTTGACCTTCTTGGCGGCTGCTTCCTTCATCACCTTTGGAATTGACTCGGCTGGTATCACTATTACCACGGTGTCTATGGGGTCTATGACCCGGGTCAGAGAAGGATAGCACTTGTACGATAGGATCTGATCCTCATTCGGGTTGATGGGGTAAAGGTCTCCCTTGAAAACTCCCCTCGTTCTATTTTCAACGAAGTTCTTGAAGATGACATGCCCCGCCTTAGATACATTCCGGGAAGCGCCGACGACTGCAACTGAGCGAGGATTGAAAAAGACTCCTATTTGGCCGATATGCGACTCCAAGCTGCATCCCAGCGGATAGGACTAGTCGATGACAGGTTAAGCTTTTCCGACCCATTTCTCAGTAGCTTGTATCCAGTAATTGAGACATCAAATTCGATATGTACGCAAGGCTTATCGGTTAAGTTTAGGATCAAGCGAATGCGGAGCACGATTCCATGAGAGCGACTCGTGGAGGATACGTCGGGAGGATTCTACGGATTGATCTTGCAAGTGAGAAGATATCCGCGGAGGCTCTGGACCTTGAGGTTGCAAGGAAATACATAGGAGGTGCGGGCTATGCGGCAAGGCTCCTGTACGATGCAATAGAGCCCGGCACAGATCCGTTTGCTCCAGAAAATCTGATTCTTTTCGTAGCTGGGCCGATGGTTGGGACGGGTTTTCCGGGGGCGACCAAGTGGACTGTCTGCGCTAGATCTCCTTTAACGTATGTCTGGGGGGAGTCGAGTGCGAGCGGCTCATTCGGAGCGGAGCTGAAGCGGGCTGGCTTTAACGGTATGGCCGTGACGGGTTCATCCTCATCTCCGGTGATGATATGTGTCGATGACGGCGACGCTGAGCTATGGGATGCGAGAAGGCTTTGGGGAATGGAGACGGCTGCGACAGCGAAAGCTGTTCAGAACGAATTGAATGATCCGAAGACGAGGGTTGCATGCATCGGACCTGCCGGGGAACAACTCGTGCGATTTGCCTCTATTGTGACTGATGAGGAAAGAGTTTGCGGAAGAGCTGGGATGGGCGCTGTGATGGGTTCGAAAAACCTCAAGGCGGTTGCGGTCAGAGGAACAGAAACGGTTCCGCTCGCAGATGCGCAGGCTTTTGCGTCTCTTTGCGACAAAGCTAGACGCGCAGTTAAGCCTCCAGCGGCGCCGGCGCATACTGCTGACAGAGTATCAGGCCTTACGGCAGACGGAACAGCGAGGTCTGTGGAATCGCTGGAAATGATGGGTGGCCTGCCGATAAAGAATTGGAGGCAGGGGGCGTTTCCGGAGGCAGTCAAGATAACGGGCTCTACCATGTCGAAGACGATTCTGAAGAATAGGGGAATGTGCTCGCTTTGCGGAATAATCGCTTGCTGGAGACACGTAGAGGTGAAAAGCGGCAAGTACGCGCCGGTTGAAGGTCACGGGCCTGAGTACGAGACATGTGCTTCGCTGGGTTCCCTCTGCCTTAACAGCAACCTTGAGTCCATAGCCAAAGCGAATGAGATTTGCAACAGACTTGGAATGGATACAATTTCGACAGGGGCTACCATTGCTTTTGCAATGGAATGTTATGAGAAGAGAGTACTAACAAAGGAGGATCTTGGAGGCATGGCTCTATCATGGGGAAACGATGAAGCAATCGTAAAGATGACTGAGACTATCGGGCGAAGAGAAGGCATAGGGCGTCTACTCGGCGAAGGAGTCAGATTCGTCGCAGGCAGACTTGGGGAAGAGGCGGAGCGCTTCGCGATACATGTGAAGGGCATGGAGGTTCCAATGCATGAGCCGAGGCGCTGGTGGACGATGGGCCTCGCTTATGCAAGCTCGAACCGCGGGGGATGTCATCTTCAAGGGATACCTGTATATTTGGAATGGGGCCTCATCCAACCCGAGTTTGGGTATGAGACAAAGCTTCAATCGTTCAATCAGGAGCAGGTGGCTCAGGCAACCAAGTTCCATCAGGACTTCAGTGCCGCATTTACCGCGATGGGGCACTGCCAGTTTACGATAGGCGGAGTCATACCATTCGACATAGTGGCCGAGGCGTATTCTGCGGCTACTGGAGAGAAGGTTGACCATTGGGAGCTCCTGAGAAGAGGGGAAAGGATCTGGAATCTGAAGAGGGCCTTCAACATCAAGATGGGCGTAACATCTGCTGAGGACACACTTCCGCGCAGGTTTCTTCTGGAGTCTCTCCGAGAAGGAGCGGCAGCAGGGAAAGTGCCGCCTCTGGGCAATATTCTTGAGGAGTATTATGCAATTCGTGGATGGGAAGATGGAAAGCCGTCAAAACGGAAGCTCCATGAACTGGAGATGGTAGACGTAGCTGCTGATCTTTGGACTGAATAGAACGAAGCATGCGATTTCAATTTTCAGTCTTAGATGGGTCGAGGGCTTCACGTTCTCTTTGTGGAAAATGATCAGGAGATGACTTTTCTTCAGGAGTCAGCAACGCCTTCACAGGATAAAGATAGGGTAATGTTTCTTACTCCGATCGCAGGAGGCAGGGTCGAAGCTATATGGGCTTCCCCACGAACTCGCAGTGTTGGTCGCCCTTGCATACGCACCTAGCCTCCTCAACCTTGTACGGCTTTCCTGTCACAAATTCAAGAACACCGGCGATTGCACCTGCATCTCGAAAGTGGACTTGACGATCGAACTTGAGTGTGCTAGGAATGAGGTTCACTGCACGCACGACGGCTATCCCAGTTCCTTCGTCTAGAGAAATGTGCGTAAACACTCCAGACCCTGTCATCTGCGAAACCTTGAGATATGTTCTCAGTAGATCCGCACCTGAGATCCGCTGAACTTTCGAGATCTCCTCGGCCGTTCTACCTGCGCTTGCTCTCGTATATTCATAGAGCATGTTGCCGCCTCTCTCGTAGCCCACTTCCTTGAGTATGATCAAGGTAAGATTCGCTAGGCTTCTCTCAGAGATGAACTGCCCCCTGGCTCCCATTATTCTGAGAGTTCCATCAGGCTCCAACGTTAAGCCTTTCTTCATAGCCTCAAAGTCCTCGATCAGCCTAGTCCAGAGCGCGATCCTCCCTTCCAACTCTTCGTATGGAACAATCTCAGAGGAAAACCTTGCTCCAATCATGTTTTTCACTTGAAGATACTTCTGAAGCTTGGAGCCTACCAGCGCCGTAGAAAGCTCGATTGTCCCATCATAAATGTGCTCGATTGTTGCGTTTTCTTGTCGCGTATGCATCTTCGGATATATGACGTCGATTCCTGCAAATTCACTTCGTTTGGCAAACAAGAGAAATTCTTTGCTCATTTGATATACTGGAGTAAGTCCATACGTCATAATCGCATCTGATAGCGAATTCCTTACAAATCGAACTCCACTCTTTCCCATTTCCTTCAGCTTAATGAAGAATGAATTGACCGATGCAGCCACTAGAGAAGGATTCGAGGGATCTGAAACTGTTAATACACCTTCCTCAAAGGCGTCCGAAGGTTCAACCTCTCTCCCTGTTTGAAGATCTATCACAAAGAAAGTCTCCCCAAGGGCTTCCAAGATCGAGGGCGACGTAAATCGAATCATGTGAGTGAAAGCTTCAAAGTCTCTATCCATAGAGACATAGCAGACATATTCACCTTTGTCAAGTCCCTCCTTAACGAAGGAGAAAAGGAACCGCTCGTGTAAGGTTCCAACATCAGCCTGCAGGAGGACGGAGTGGCCTCGTCCAATTCCTCCACCGAGAAGTCTGTCAAGTTCAGGGATCCCTGTTCCAGCGAAAGACATTTCTCCCTCACTTCATAGACGGCACTGGTACCACCTTGACGCCCCTGCCTGACATGATGAGATCGTGATATTCAACACTGTGATCAGTTCCTCTGAGCTTGACGATCAATAATCTCCTCTTCACAGCAAGGTTCTCGACAAATGATGACACTAGTATGATCCCATCTGCGACGAACTCTTCGATTCCCATTCCGATCCGTTCGCTCCCCCACGGAACCTCGCATGTCAGAACAGTTGTGCATCCCAAACCTCTCACAACCTTGCTGAGAATGGTGTGAAGCACTATTCTGGCTTCTATTTCTCTATTGAAGGCTTGAGCCATAGCAGAGAATGAGTCTACGACAAGCCTCTGGGCTTTCAAGGAATGTATGGCGTCGAGCACTTCCCGCAAGACTATTGATAACCCCTCCTCTCTGACAGTTACCATATCCATGACTTTTATGTTTCCAAGTCTCTCCTGCGCAGCCATGTCGATTCCAAGAGAATTCATGAAATCGAGGAAAGGTTTTCTTCCCTCCGCAAATGATACGTACACTCCTTTCTCCTTATATGAAGCGGCGCCTGCGTAGAGGAACTGTCCCGCCATAACAGTCTTTCCGGATCCCGGGTGGCCAGCCAATAGTATCAGACTGCTGCGAGGAAATCCACCTTGGATCAAGGAGTCTAAGCCACTTATACCAGTGGGGACCCTTTCAATCTGCAAGGAATCTTCACAACAATACTTTGCTGTTTTCCTTATATTATAGTGTTGTGGGCATGATACAAAATACTTTTGAGAGGATGAGAGAATCTAAGATCTGAAGAAAGCCTTCAACATCGCAACATAAGTGTGTGATAGTACGGTGGCTAGGATTCGCGTCGGTCTAGCGGGAGAGATCCGAGAGATCGTCGGTCAGAGGGAATTGGAAATAGAGACGGACAACGCAACGGTTTTCGGCTTGATTGAGCTGATGATGAGAAAGTACGGCGAGCGTTTTCGCTCAGCGGTCTTGGACGAGTCGGGAAAAGGCCTCCGAGTCATCGTGGTGAAAAACGATCGAGAAATCGAGTTTCTTCAGGGGCTGGCTACGCCCCTGAAGGACGGCGATAGGGTGATGTTTCTTCCTCCGATTGCCGGAGGTTGAGAGTCGAAATTAAATGGGCTTCTTATGTTTCCGCCTCGATTTTCTTTAGTTGTTTCTTGTACATTTCTAGTATCTCATGCGAACTGTTCGCATCTTCGGGGGCCTTATCTGTTCTATAGTTTCCTGTGAATCTCGGGAACCGAATCGCAAGTCCGCTACCCTGTCTTATTGCGTCTTGCTCACAGGTGTGAATTGGGCTTAGAGTGATCTCGGCGCCTATGACCTCTAGCACAATGGAGGGAGTGAACGAAACATCAGGGGTGATCTTTGATCTCACGCGTGCATGTTTGTGACCTATGATGTGCGGTTTGAGAATCTCGGGAAGCTTCTTGAGATCCTCATCTGTAAAGCCTGAACCGCACTTACAGACAGTTTCGAATACATCTTCCCCTTCATTGTAGGAGGCGAGTAGGAGCGCCCCATAGGTTCCCGCCCTCTTTCCTCGTCCAGCAAACGCGCCAACAACAGCTAGATCAACCGTATCAGTCATCTCAGACTTGTATTCACGCTTGTATTTGATCCACTGAAAACCCCTCGCACCTGCTTTGTACACAGACTCAGCACCAATGGACTTGACCATAAGTCCTTCACATCCATCAGCTATCGCCTGATTCATATAGCGGTCAAGATCCTCCGGTCGAGCTGTTACTGTCTGCTGCGCGATCTTGACATGCTCGGTCTCCTTCACAGCCTTGACAAGCGCCTTCCTTCTTTCAGGATAGGTGAGCTCTGTGAGGTCTTTCCCATTGAGGTAGAGAATGTCAAACATGAAGAGTGAGACAGGAACCTCTTCAGCCATTTCCTGAATATCATACTTTCTTCCCCTTCTCTGAGAGATCACCTGAAAAGGTAGCATCTCTCCAGTGTTCGCATCGACAGCTACACATTCTCCCTCCAGTATCGCATTCTCGGCTTTGAAGGCACCCTCTATGTACCGTGCGACATCTGGAAACTGGCTCGTAATATTCTCCAATCTTCTCGAGAAGAGCAAGGTCTTCTTCGCTCCAACGTGAGCTTGAATTCTCAGTCCGTCGTACTTGTGCTCTACAGCGGCTTCTGCGCCTACCTTCTCTAGGATTTCCTTCGCTTCTGAGAGTCTCTCGGCAAGCATAGGTCGGATCGGTCTGCCAAGCATTATCTTAAATCTCTCAATTTCGCGAAGTCCCCCTGTCGCGGCTACCTTAGCCACATGACCAAGATCGGAAGATAGGTTGTACGCTCTCTCGAAAGCCTCGCGCGCATTCTTTTCCCCTACATATGCAACCGCCAGAGCGTCAAGAATAGTCATGTCTGCGACTCCAAGCCTGAGTTGCCCGACTGCAGTTCTGAGAATGTACTTGGCCTCTTTTCCTGAGGCGTTGGATAAGAGCCCGCAAAGGAGCTTGACCTTCTGGTCTATGGATCCCGGGCCCGTTGCGTGAGAGATCTTATCGAAAGTTTCGTAGACTTTCTTGACTGTTAGAACCTCCGAGATAAGAGTTGCTTGGTGCTTGACTGACGAGAATTTTTCGGCGGTAACGCCCAAATCTCCTGTTTTCTTATAGTCCTCCTCAATGACGTGTTCCGGTTTTCCATAGGCTTCTGCGACCGCTCTTATCCCAAGCTTATCAGCCACGCCTAGTTCAACGCCCACATAGTCAGGATAGAGAACGCCAGTTGTAAGGTAGATCACTTTGTCGATTTCATCCTTCGGAGTTTCTTTGATGAGCTGGACGAGTAGATCTGTCATCTCAAGCCTCTTTGTAGTAGCTTCTATTTGCTCATAGACTTCAACGATCTTCGAATATCTCATTGATTACCTTCCTCATTCCTCTTGATCCACGGACTAAGCCTCGTGTACAATCTTAACCAATCTTCCTAACTGAACTTTTCGAAGTGTAGAACCTTCTCCAAGCTGATTCTTGGAGGTGGGTTGGGAGATTCCACAGATCTTCCGATTGGTATGATCGCCACCGGTCTTATTTCCGGCGGAGCTTGGATTATGCGAGCCGCCTTAGCCTCATCAAATGCTCCCACCCAGCATGAACCATACCCCAAGGCGTAAGACGCCAGTAGCATATTCTGAATCGCAGCGGCGGTGTCCTGAATACTATAAAGGCTTGCTCCTCGATCCCCATATCTTCTTGCGGATCTTGCCCTATTGGCGCATACGACAATCACAACTGGAGCCTCGGCAATGAAGTCCTGTCCGTATGCAGCTTCGGCCAAGGCTTCTTTCGTGTCATCGTTTTGTACAACTACGAATTCCCATGATTGAATGTTCCCGGCGCTCGGGGCGCATATCGCAGCCTCCAGTATTTCTTTTAGATCCTGTTCAGGAATCTCGTCTTCACTGTAGCTTCTTACACTTCGTCTGCCTCGAATGGCCTTAAACAGTTCCATGCTTTATCAAGGATCTAACATGGATCTTTCCGAAATAAGCGTTGACCCAAAATCCCTGTAGAGCGTTTAATACTCGCCTTGCTTCGTCTTCGTCCTAGCTTTGGATCTGATAGCCACATAGGCTCCTACAACGACTATGCCGAAGGCAATGAGAATCATAGTAGTTGTCCTGGCATCTGCCGTCGCTTGATATTCTTGTGAGATTGCTATTGGTTTCATGGACTCTCTTTCTTCGATGTATGCTCCTGTACGCTTCAGTTGCTCGGCATCGCGATTTATTTCTGATATGTAATCTGTCACGAAGTGGTTGTTTGACATTACCGTGCTGAGTGTCTGGACGGCAGCTGCCTGTATCGCTAGAAGCGGATACTCCTTTGAATATCCCATGGTCATATCTACAGGAAGCCATCCCCATGGAGGAACGTAGATCATAGCCCAAGCATGCCAACCTATTCGGTCTAGCTGGAAAGAAAGATGTCCGTCGAACTTTGATCCCTTGTCGACCTTTGAGGGTAGATAGACACAACCGGATTGGAGGTATGCTGGGATACCTAGGGTTCTGCACATGGATATGATCAAGTTGGCCTGCTCATCGCAGTCACCTTCGAGAGAGCTAAGTGTCTCATTCGGCGGCAAGATCCTATCTCTTCTCTCGGCGGGATACTTGATGTTCTGCCCGATCCAAGCGACTAGTTGCATAACAGCCCTCAAGACATTGGTTTCGTTCTGGATCAGCTTGGATGCAAGTTCTCTAACCGACAGCCATGACGGACTTGGATCATTGATTCTCCATGGACCGGCCGAGATACAGTACTTTTCAACAAGTTCTTTTGGTATCTCATGCTTCAGACCGCTAGAGGAATATTCCAACAGAGGCCTCCATTCAAGCTGTCTCGCAGATGTCATGTGTAGGTGGGCCCTGAAGCTGACCTCGATCGTGATGCTTTGTCCCGGTTGAAGAGATCTCTCAATTTGGAAGATACCTATTTGGTTTCCATCCGGATCGGCATCGATTCTTATGCTGTGGCTGGACGACATCAGTCCAACGGTTTGCGAAGTATCGTTAGGGAATAGAAATATTGTGGGGTTCGTAAGCCGATTGCTCGTCATATGCATCGTGGGCGATCCTCTGTTGGTGATTGTCGTTGAGAACGAAAGGTCATATCCGATGTAGTATCCGGCAAGCGCAGACGCGTTCGTGATTCCTGGTGCAAAGCTACTAAAGACTAGAACAAGGAGGAATGCGGTTGGGATCAGCTTCAGCTTCATCCACCTAGATCTCCGTTCAAGATGGTGTCACGTTAGAGCCCGATTCACTGAAAGGCCAGGCTGCGGTCTTGAGTACATGTTAGTCGAGTTTGTTTCCACATTCAGGACAGAACCTGCCGAAAGCAGGTCTCTGAGCTCCACACGAGGTACAGAACATAGGAACAGGATATGCTCCTTGTGTGCCTGACACCAAATGCGATGATCTTTCCAGTTTCTTGATTCTTGTTCGCATTCGCATGTATGCCAGCGCAAGGCCCAATGTTCCCGCGAGCACACAGGCCAGAATGACTCTTTCCCACGTGAACTCGAAAAGTCGATCCTCTTCGACACGAATGAATCCTCCGAGTATGATGTATGGGTAGACGGTTCCCTCAGATGATTTCGGCGCCTCATTTGTATATTCGACATATTCAGGCACATAGTACCAGGGATACGGAACTAGCCCCACGCCAACCATGTCAAGACTGGACCTGTCGGGCACAGTTATCTCAAGCCGTGTCCATCCAACCTTTGGAAGATATACAACGCACCAGGCATGTCTCCCCGACACACTTAGCTTTCCATCGACATCTTGAAGGATCAAGCCTGATTCCTTGACGCATGGTACGCCAAAACCCCTCATCACCGCCGTGAATACGTCCGCGAACTGTCTGCATACCCCAAAGTGACGACCTAGAAAGGTCTGCTTCAGAACCTCGCTCGCCTTGATCCTGCCAGTCGGATAGTCAAACTCATAGGGGTAGCTGTACATCATGTTTTCCGCAAACCATACCAACGTTCCTCTAGCTATGTCATAGACATTGGTTGATCCGCCGATTCTTTGACGAACGATTTGGATGACAGCTTGAACCTCACGGCTGGAATAATCCCAGTAGTACGAATGGTTCAAGTACTTTGCAAGATCCTTCGCCGAGAAGTACGAACTCAAATCTTCAATCTTTCCAACAGATGAGGTAACGAGAGAGGATGGTGAGAAAGATGATACGTCCACTCTCACCTTGAAGTCGACATGCAACAAATCGCTTGGAGCAGCATTCTCAAATCTCCATCCGAAGGCCTGAATCGCGTCAAAGCTATCCTTCGACACAAGTTGGCCCTGGCAATCCATATTAGCGGATCCTAACAGTCTAGGATTGCTTGACTGAAACGTGACCCTTGACCAGTTCGTATTTCTGAAACTCCAGACGAAATCAATGTCATGTTGGACGGAGTAGTTCGACTTCAGGAAGAGCGAGTAGCGCACCACAGCGGTTCTCGAGTTGATCGATGCCTGCGGGGCCGCGCTAACTGACAGCAGCGAAACGATCAAACATATAAGTATCAGAACGATACAGGAAACGGAAGCTTTCCTTCTCATCCCAATGACTCTCGACACTTTCTTGCATGAAGATAGGTGCCAAATTAAGCATTTCTAATCTCCATTGGAGTAATTTTCGTTTGGAAGAATTCGGAGTCGCGGATTGACGCCTTCGTAGATCTTGGGAAACCCTTGATGTTGCATAACCAATTTAAGTGCAGATCGCTGAGATTAGGCTAAATTGTGGGAGGATGATCAGTTGTACCTCGTGGGCGAGGCGCTGGTAGGCAAGGTTCCTGAGCTTGCACATATTGACCTGATTGTAGGTGAGAAGGACGGGCCGGTCGGACAGGCGTTCGCGAACGGGCTTTCAAATGTTTCAGCAGGTCACACACCTCTTCTCGCTGTCATTCGCCCAAACCTGCCTTCGAAACCGTTCACTCTGATTGTTCCAAAGGTTACAGTCAAGGATATGGATCAAGCCTCAAAGATCTTCGGACCAGCACAAGCAGCCGTGGCCAAGGCGGTCGCCGACGCGACTGAGGAAGGCGTCATTCCTCAAGACAAGGTTGACGATCTGGTGATAGTTTGTAGCGTCTTCATACATCCCGAAGCCAAAGACTACAGGAAGATCTACCAGTACAACTATGGAGCCACGCGACTTGCGCTGAAAAGGGCCTTCTTGGGCTATCCTAGCCTTGAAAAGCTAATGTATGACAAAGATAGAGCTACACATCCAGTAATGGGATTCAGAGTGCCTAGGCTTTGGATGCCTCCCTATCTACAGATCGCTCTTGACATACCTGACATCGCTAGAACAAAATCGATCTTAGGTGCACTGCCTCGAAGCGACCGAATCATCCTTGAAGCCGGGACCCCTCTCATCAAGAAGTATGGAGCTCGTGTCATCCATGACCTCCGTGAGATTGCAAAGGATGTCTTCATCATCGCTGATCTGAAGACACTGGACGTAGGCCAGGTCGAGGTGGATCTGGCGTATGAGGAGACCGCGGATGCAGTAGTGGCTTCTGGCTTGGCCTCCAAGGAGACTCTTGACAAGTTCATCTACGAGGCGAAGAGGCTGGGCATATACGCCTTCGTGGATATGATGGATGTAAAGAATCCGCTTGAAACCTTGCGATCTCTAGACGAACTTCCTGATGTCGTTATCATTCACAGAGGCATAGATGAAGAGCACGGTGGTCTGACCAGATGGGAACTAATACGCGAGATCAAGAGCACCTTTGCAGGAAAGAAGATCCTGGTAGCCGTAGCTGGCGGAATCGAACCCTCCACAGCACCTAAGGCGTTGGAGTCAGGCGCCGACATACTGATCGTTGGAAGATACATTACACAGTCGAAAGACATTGAGAGAGCAGCGAGAGATTTCTTGAAGCTACTTGGCGTTGACATGGACTTGTATCGTGTACACGTAGAATGATCAGCGCAAGCGGATCCTGTCCAACGGCACGAGAACCAGCCTTGGCTCCTCACAGTGCATAGGACTTAGACCAGCTACCTCAAGAAGAGTGTCTTGTTGGAAGGAAGATTTGACTTGTCATCTAGCAAACTTCAATGTCTGGATGGAAGGCTACGATAGAAACAAGTTCATGGGAGTTGATGCGAAGACATGGCTGGCTTACGTGTAGGGATAACTTACATTCGTCCTTGCGTAACCGAGGCAGGCAAGATTTCGGCTGAAACTCACCTAGCTCCTAGCAGTGAAGAATCTGCTGATTCAACGCTCGAGTTCTTTGATTCATCGAAACTTTGCTGGGCACTCAACAGCTCTCAGATTTTCAACCGTGTCAAGTGCTCAGAGAAACTTGGAATCGCAAAAACGGAGATCAACGGGAAGACGATTGTAATCTCCAAAGGTGGCCGCATCAACGTGAGAAGAGCTGAAGATGAGAAGGACGCGCTCAGGACGACTCGACTGGTTTCTAGGGCGGCATGGCCCGCGATGATCTGCTCCAGGTGTGGCAAAGCAGTCGTGGAGTGTGTCGCTGGGCTGTGTGCTCGATGCAGGGGCAAAGACTGTATACTGCTGCTTGTCGGACCACCAGACTCTACATCGACATTAGCTAGGGTCCCCGAGACACGAACCGTTGGGGAGATTCTCACAGAGTTTGAAGCGAGTCAATACCCCGTTTTTAACGAAGTCAAGGCTAATCTCGACGAGGCTTTTCAAATCTTGAGGAGCGTGATGGCGGCTCCATCATCTGACACTTCATTTGACAGCATTGAGAAGTCCATAAGAAAGAAACTTGAAGCTGGAAAACTTCTGGCACAGAAGCTTATTGCTCAAAGTCAAAGACAGGTCAGTGCGTCTGCTGGGCTGACCTTTATGGGAATTGCTGTCAATCTTGAGAGTTTGAGTCATACTGCCTCTCAACTTGCGAGGCTTGTTCAGTCGCGTTCTGATTCTCTCTTGGTCGAACAGGCCTGGCGTATCGCAAAGGACGGATACGAGGCACTATGGCAGAAGGACCCCGTCAAAGTTCAAGAGCTTACGAAATCGTATGCCCAGCTCAAGAAGCGACTCGGCCGAATTAAAGGAAAGCGCCAAAAAAGTGATCTGCGAAAGAGCTTGGAGAAAGTGGCTGAACTGGGTCTCCACTTTTCGCGGATTATTTCAATGCGTCTTGCCGTCTAGAGAGCGGATTCGTCAGAAGCCGAACTTCTCGATCTTCCCTAACCTGTTCATCAGTATTGGCATTAGGTTGAGGGCGAGTAGCGTTCCTAGATTTCCTGTGGCTGCGGTCCTCTCAGAGAATGATGTTACTCCGCTCGCGTCAAAATCCGGTCCAGCAACCAGAATCGGCACAGGATCCGCTGAGTGATCCTTCACCGTTACAGGAGTCGTATGGTCGGACGTGAGCACTATGTACTGGGTGTTGAGGTCTAGCGAGTTGAGGACATCTATGGCTGCGTCAATTCTCTCTATCGTCCAGACCTTCTTCTCGAAGTCTCCGTTATGGCTTGCGATATCCGGGGCTTTGATATGAAGAAAGACCAAATCGTACTTCTCCATAGCTGCCACGGCTGCCTTTGCCTTCGCTTCGAAGTTGGTATCCAAACCACCTGTAGCGCCTTCCACATCTATCAAATGCATGCCAGCTAAACGGCAGATTCCTCGTACAATCGGGACGACGCCTATACACGCCGCATTGATGGAGTACTTCGTAGTGAGCGTCTCGATTGGAGGAATGGTTCCAGCTCCTCGTGATAGAATTATGTTTGCGGGAGGGAGCCCTCTTCTGACTCTCTCCGCGTTGATCGGGTGATCCTTGAGCACCAGATGGGACTTTTCGGTGAATTCGTTTAGGATCTTGGCGGTGAGTCTGCTCTCTTCGCCTTCATCTTCAGGCCTTGATCTCTGGACAGTTCTGCCCTCCATATGGGGATCGGTATCTGAGACCCTTCGTGAGAGGCCCTTCCTCCTTAGAACCAGAACGCCTCTATGCGCAACTGTGGGCACAAACTCAAATGAAATGCTTGGCGCGGCTAGATCTATTTCATTAAGAGCCCGTGCTAACTCTTCTCTCCCTTCAGACGCTCGTCCTGCTCGCCTATCCTTGACAACCATCTTATCGTCGACGGTTGCGAAGTTGCATCGGAACGCAACATCGCCTGAATCAATGTTGATCCCTGCGCCGATGGCTTCCAGTCCGCCGCGTCCAGTATAGAACTTGTAAGGGTCATATCCGAGAAGAGCAAAGTGAGCAACATCGCTGCCGGGTCTGATGCCTGGCCCCACAGGATGCATCAACCCTAATGATCCTGTTCCAGTCAGTTTGTCGATGTTTTGCTTCTTTGCAACACTAAGAGGTGTTTGAAACCTCCGCGCTCTGGTTGCTCTATCACCCATTCCGTCGCATACCACCATTATTACCTTGTATTGCTGCAAGCGTGTCTCCTCTTCTCATCTATCTGAGTCTCTATGTGGAACTCATCAGATTCGCACATTGCAAATAATAACATATACGTAGCCTCAGCTTCGCTGACACGTACAGCTTGGAGTTAGCGGATCGTTAACATTGACTCAAAAGCTTCTTGATCTCAGGCTACGCTTGTTCTACTTATGCCAGCTCTTTCATGAATATGTGATGGTCTGAGGATCAGCAAGGTGAGTGATGTTGGACTTAGTTGTTAAAGGTGGGCAGGTTGTCGACGGAACTGGGAACCCGTGGTTCGTCGCTCATGTATGTATAGATAAGGGTCGCATAGTCAAGGTTGGCCGGGCCGAACAGGATGCAGTTGAAATCATCGATGCGTCTGGGTTGATCGTTTGCCCTGGATTCATCGACATCCATTCTCACTCAGATTTCACCCTGATTGCAAATCCAAAAGCCGAGAGCAAAATCAGACAAGGAGTGACTACGGAAGTGGTTGGAAATTGCGGGGACTCAGCAGCACCTGCCATCGGGCAGGCTCTGGATAGTGCGAAGAGATCCTGTGACGAGTATGGAATCAAGCTTAGCTGGTCGTCCTTCGGCGAATACCTCGGAACCTTGGACAGGCAGGGCATCGCGGTGAATGTTGTTGGACTGGTTGGCCATGGAACCGTGAGGCGCTGCGTTATGGATCTGGAGAAGCGCGCGCCTACGAGGGATGAGCTTGAAGAGATGAAGTCCCTGGTGGACCAGTCCATGAAGGATGGCGTATTTGGCCTCTCTTCAGGATTGGTGTATCCTCCGGGCCGGTTCGCCGTGACAGATGAGCTGATTGAGCTTTCAAGAGTTGTCGCTGCGTATGGAGGAGTCTACGCGTCCCACATAAGAGGCCAAAGGGAGACCATGATTGACGCTGTCAAGGAAGCGATTGAAATCGGCGAAAAGGCAAGAGTCTCCGTTGAGATCTCACATATTCCGCCGATGATAGGCGCATGGGGAAGATCCGCAGAGATTCTCAAGCTGATAGATGACGCTAGAGAGAGAGGCGTCGACATCACCTGTGATATGCATACCTACATGGCAGGTAGCACAGGCCTCAGCGCTCTTCTACCGCCGTGGGTACAGGAAGGAGGGCGAGCCAAGATTGTCGAGAGGTTAAGCGATCGGGAGACCCGAGAGAGAATAAGGCGTGACATGATTGACGAAGCAGCTCCAGGTCCCGGTGCATGCGGACTGGTGAAAAGAAACATGTGGGATAAGATAGTTTTGTCTTCGTGCGGACGTAACACCGATCTGGTCGGTAAGAGCTTCGCTGAGATTGCACGTCTGAGGAAAACCGATGCGTTCGACGCGTACTTCGATGTCCTCAAAGAGGAGAACGCCTCTGGCGCAGTAGTCGGATTCTACTACAACGAAGAGGACACTGAAAGAGTTCTCAAGCACCCCATCTCGATGATAGGGTCCGACGGATACGCTCTGGCGCCGTACGGCACTTTGGGAAAGGGCAGAAAGCACCCCAGAAGCTACGGGGCCTTTCCGCAGGTGCTTGCCAAGCATGTCAGAGAAAAGCAAACAGTTACTCTCGAAGAGGCGATAAGAAAGATGTCGTCAGCCGCGGCCCAAAGGTTGAAGCTTAGAGACAGAGGACTGATTCGAGGGGGCATGTGGGCTGACATCGTCCTCTTCGACAAAAACACTGTGCAGGACACGGCGACATATCTCGAGCCATACAGCTATCCCAAAGGGATTCGATACGTCATAGTAAACGGAAAGATTGTCATTCACGATGGGGAGCATACGGGCTCTCTGCCCGGAAAGGCTCTACGCTTCTCATAGAAAGCTGTTCAGTACTGTACAATCACATATTGTAAGCTGTCCCGGTAACTCACATTTGGGAGGCTGGTTAGATAGCTTCTTGACGCCGAAGTTCTTGAACAGCCTCATCACTGTAGTTGAGCAGCTTCCGCAGTACCCATTCCGCGTCCTGTCCCAGAAGCGGCGGTGGAGCGTCCAACCGAACTGAGCTACTGGAGAATTTCATCGGGGAACCGATTATCTTGATCTTTCCTAGAGTCGGATGATTCATCTCCACCAACATGTGTCTATGTAGCGTTTGAGGATCGGAGAATATGTCACCCATGGAATAGACTGGGCCGCATGGAACCCCCGCGCTTTCAAGGAGTGCTACCCACTCATCTCTGCCTCTTGATAGGAAAGCTGCATCGAGCCTCTCTAGTAGTTCTCTGCGATTCTTTACTCGGTCAGCGTTTCGGGCAAATCTTGGGTCATCCTTCAGATCCTTAAGGCCCATGGCGTCGCAGAACAGACCCCATAATCTGTCGTTTCCTATGGCCACAATGATGTAGTTGCCATCCTTCGCCTTGAAGGCCTGATATGGAACGATCGTGGGATGTGCTGAACCCATTCGGGGAGGTATCACACCAGAAGCGAAGTAGTAACCTGCCATGTAGGTCATCAATGAAACCGAGGAATCGAACAGTGCCAGATCTATGAACTGGCCTTCACCCGTCCTGTCGCGATGCCGAAGTGCAGCCAGAATCGCTATCGTCGCGTAGAGTCCCGCACAGAGATCGATTATCGCCACTCCTATCCTGACAGGCTCCCCCTCAGATGTCCCTGTGATCCCCATGAATCCGCCCATTGCCTGCATGACTATGTCGTAACCAGGCCTGTCACGGTATGGACCATCTTTTCCGAAGCCAGAGATCGAGCAGTAGACTAGCCTTGGATTCACCGACTTCAGAGTTTCATAGCCCACGCCTAGCTCCTCAGCTACACCGGGCCTGAAGTTCTCTATGACGATATCGCTTAGCTTCGCAAGTTCAAGAACGATCTGTCTGGCCTTGCTATTCTTCAAGTTGAGCGCTATGCTCCTCTTATTCCTGTTGACCGAGAGAAAGTACGCACTTTCCCCTCCGATGAAAGGTGGCCCCCATTGGCGAGTGTCATCTCCTTGGCGTGGGGCCTCAACCTTGATGACCTCGGCGCCAAGATCTCCCAAGATCATTGTACAGAACGGGCCTGCCAAGACCCTCGACAGGTCAAGAACCCTTAGCCCTCTTAACGGTCCCGGCCGATCGATATGTGCATGTGATTCGTTTACTTCGTGATCTGCCATTTTTGTTCACATCCGCAGTTGTGGTGTAGTCCACGGGAACACATAAAAAGGAAACCTCCGAGTGCACAACAGTGATTACATGACCGATCTAAGCGCATTACAAGTGTTCAAATCAGCCAACATAATTGTCACAAAACTGCTCAAAGTTAGACCTTCGGAACGAGTCCTGCTTGTGGCGGACACAAAGACAGATATGAGCATGCTGACCGCACTGGCTGCGGAGTCATCGGCGGCGGGGGCTGAATATCTCATCACAGTTATGCCGTGCAGAGAAAAAATTGGAGCAGAACCTCAAACAGCCTTGCCCGAATCCATCAGGAAGATCCTCGATGACTTTCAAGTCGTCGTAGGTCTCAATGCCACTTCCGGAGCCCCATCGTATGACAGCAAGGTGGCACAGCTTCTGCACACAAAGAAGATCAGATATATGTCTATGGTGTTGCGGTCGATCGATAACTGGACAGGCGGCGCCGCCACGGCCAACTATGAAGAAGTCTATTCAACCGCTCTGAGGCTGGCAAGAGTTTTTCAAGGCAAAGAGATCAAGGTGACGACTCTCGCTGGAACAGATCTAACCGCAAGTATTGAGGGGCGAAGGGCCATAGTCGAGGCGGGTGTTGCCTCCGAGGCGGGGCAGTCGGCCGCGTTCTCAGATGGCGAGGTGTCATTGAGCACGATCGAGGGTACAGCCAGGGGGATAGCAATCATCGATGGACCGATTTCATATCTTGGCCTACCCCGAGAACCGATCAAAGTTGAAGTTGAGAAAGGGCGCGTAGTCAACATCTCCGGAGGAAGAGAGGCCGCGATCCTGAGCGAATGGCTTGTGAGAGTTGAGAATTTTGATAACTTCGCGGAGATCGGAATAGGAGTAAACCCGGAAGCACGAAGAAACGGCGACTGGCAGGAAGAAAAGAAAGGACTGGGCACGGCCCATTTCGCTTTGGGAGACAACATCTACTACTACGGAAAGGTAAGTAGCCCAATTCACCTAGACATGGTGCTGTACAATCCTACGGTGACGATCGACGGAAACCTCATAGCAAAAGACGGTAAGCTCCATATTCCAAACACATAGCTTATCACTGCAGCCGCCTTGGCCAGCCGATGTCTCTTGGTTTCTTATTCTTACTCTTAGGCGAAAACCCAAGGCAATGGTAGCACAAACAATCACTGCACTTTGTGGTTGCGGAATGCTGCAATGAGTAGCGACTGGCACTAAATAGTTTTATACATAGTGCACATGAAGAGGTCTCTTAGTGGTTTGCATATGCTGGACTTTACGTTTACTGAGGAGCAGGAGCTTTTCAGGAAAACTGTGAGAGAATTCTGCCAGAAGAAAATCGCCCCAGTCCTTAGGGATATGGAGGAGAAGAAGCGCATTCCTAGCGAAGTCATCAAAGGCATGGCTGAACTAGGTCTGATGGGCATAACTGCTTCACCGGAATTCGGCGGGGCTGGAGCAGATCCATTACTGGCAGGCATCGCAGGAGAGGAGATTGGCCGAGCTGACATAACGTGCGCTACTGCGGTCTTCTATCTTGTTCCGGCTTCGTGGGGCCATATTCTCAATACGTATGGGACAAAGGAAACAAAGCAGAAGGTCTTTCCAAATCTATCAAAGGGCAGATCGTTTCTTGGAATAGCGACGACCGAGCCGGAGGCAGGCTCGGACTTGGCGAATATGAAGACTGTTGCAAAACGTGTCGGGGACGAATACGTGATCAACGGTGAGAAGATGTACATCAGCGGGGTTAGGGAGATTATGGAGCAACTTGAGGATGGAGGAGGATTCCTAACCTTGGTCAAGACTGCCCCAGAGAAAGGCACGAGAGGAATGAGCTTCCTCTACGTTCCTCTTAGAGGCGCTTCTGGAATCAGCCACACCGTCCTAGAGGAGATGGGGAGGCGCGGCATCTCAACGGGAGGGTTCAAGATGGACAATGTTCGAGTGCCTACTTCAAACCTCGTCGGTGAGGAGAATAGAGGGTTCTACATTGCGATGGAGGGGTTCGACTACGCCAGAGCCATAATATCAGTTGTCTGTGCGGGAGCAGCCTTGTCAGCGTTGGAGCAGGGTATGGAGTATATCAAGCAGAGGAAAGCCTTCGGCCAGCCTATAGGTAGATATGAGGGCATACAGTTCAAACTTGCAGAAGACTACGCGAAGATCGACGCAGTCAGGCTTCTCGGCTATAGAGCACTCTGGATGCTAGGAAAAGAGATCAAGGAAAAGAAGTATTCACGGTTTGAGGTTTCCAAGGCAATCGCAGAAGCCAAGATGCTTGCTCCTCAATGGGCATTCGAAGCCATGAACGATGTTCTCCAATGGTACGGGGCATACGGGTACACTACTGAATGCCCAATAGAGGCAGGCCTGAGAGGAGCAAGGTCCTACATGTGGGCTGAGGGCTCTAACGAAATCATGAAGATCATAGTGGCACGGGAACTGCTCGGCAAGGAGTTCGTGGCATATAGATAGGCTCCCGAACCCACACTTTTCTAAGCCTCCGTTGACTAGGTCGAAGCTCTTTTCCTAAGCGATTCTGTTAGCGCTGGAACAACTTGGTACAGGTCTCCTACGATTCCGAAATCGGTCGCTGAGAATATAGGAGCTTCAGGATTGTTGTTTATCGCCACCACTATGCGAGCGTCCCTTATCCCGGCCAGATGCTGAATAGCTCCAGAAACTCCACATCCAATGTACAGAGCCGGGCGCACCTTATGCCCAGACAACCCAACCCATTCTGTGAACCAGCCAAGATCCGCGGCTATGGGCCTTGAACAAGCGACTTGCCCGTTCAGAACTTTCGCTAAAGCTTCAAGGAGCTTGAAATCTTCCTTTGATCGCAGGCCGCGCCCTCCACAAACAACAACATTTGCCTCCTCAATGTTCGCCGCCTCCATCTCTTTCTTTCTAACCTCCTTTACTGTGACTCTAGGCTGAACTGGCGGGGCCTTCACCTCCACCATTCTCATCCTTCGGGTACCGACCGCTTTCTTCTCGAAGAGTCTAGGAGGCACTGTGGCGATTTGCGGCCGAGTCTTGCAGACCTCCCTCGCTGTTGCTTTTCCCGCGTACATCAGTCGAGTCGCGACGAGAGATCCCTTTTCCTCGTCGATATCCAATGCCACACAGTCAGCCATGCAGCCAGTCTTGAGGCGCGTGGCAAGTCGTGGTGCAAGCTCCTTACCTCTCTTCGTTGCGCCTACGAGAAGAACCTCTGGTCTTCTCTGGTTGACCACTTCAGATAGAAGACTACAGTAGACTTCAATGTCAAATCGATTAAGAGCTTCGTCTCTCGCGACCAAGATCGTATCGACCCCGTACTGACCCAGCCTATTCTCAAGGTCACCCGTCGCCTTGCTGACGACGAGACAGCTGAGTTCCGTTCCTTTCTTGTCTGACAGCTCCCTGCCCTTAGAGAGGAGCTCTGCCAGAACTGTTTCATTCTCTGAGAAAACCATCATGCCTTCGTATTCGGCCAATCTGTGTCACGCTCCTATGCGTTCCTTCGAGAGAGTAAGTGCCAGTTCTTCAGCCATATCTGCAGGGGGCTTATCGCGCAAGATCAGTCCCCTACGCTTCATCTCTGGAGAGGTCATTTCAAGGATTTTGATTGTAGACTCTAACATGCCTGCCTGAACCGATAAATCCTGCGCCGTCAGAGTCTTGATCTCCTTCTTTGAAGCGGCGAGAATAGCCATGAGCGATGGAAACCTAGGAGTATTCACTTCCTTTGTAACTGTCAGCAAGACTGGAGCGTTCACCTCGACGACTTCACGCGAATCCTCAAGATCTCTTTCAGCCGTGACCTTGCCGTTTTCGAAGGTGAGTTTTCTCACGTAGGTTACTTGAGGAATGGACAGACATTCCGCAAGTCTCGGTCCAACCTGTGATGAGAAACCGTCAATAGTAGCCTCACCAGTGATAACAAGGTCAAAGTTTCCTAGCTTCAAGATCGCCGCAGCCAATATGGTTGATGTGCCTCCGGTATCTAGGTTCTCCAAGCTTGGATCAGTGATCAGATACGCTTCATCAGCTCCCATGGCCAAGGCCTCTCTAAGAGCTTCCTTAGCTTCCGGAGGCCCAAGAGTCAAGGCGACAACTTGCCCTCCGTGCGCCTCTTTGATTCTCACAGCTTCCTCCAGCGCGTTCTTGTCAATGTCGCTGATCTTCCTCGGAGCCCCTTTCGTAATAGGGGTCTTTGACGCAGCGTCGATGCGTAGTTGGGCCACATCGATTGCGTATTTTATGCAAACGATCGACTTGACCAATGGATTGACCTCGATTTTCGGCCTATTCCATGACGACCGCTAAAACTCTTTTCAGGGAGCTCTTGACGTTTCAGTGACTTCTCTCTAGGTATTCGATTACTTTCAGTGAGGCTGCTGAGGCATGCATGAGGGTCTCGGACACATCCTTGGGGCCATATGAAGTTCCTGCCAGAAAAACTCCTTTCACTCGCGTCTCAATGGGATTCGTCTTCATATCCACTACGCTATAGAAGCCGTCCTCCCTAGTTGGCAGCTCCAAAACTTCTTTAAGATTCGTGTTCGGAACCATTTCCGTCTCCAGAACTGCGAGATCGACGCGTGTGGACAGGAGTTTCGATGTTGCTGAATCGAAGACCTCTATGTTCAACGAGCCGTCAGGATTCTGCGCTATCTCGGAGGGTTGACCTCTGATGAAGATGACTCCTGCCTGCCGAGTATCCAAGTAATATTCCTCGGCCATGGGTCCGACCGCTCTCAGATCAGTGCAGTAGACATAGGCTTCACATTTGTCAGCGTACTGGTTCTTGAGGACGGATGAGTGTTTGAGCGCGTCCACACAACCTACTCGGCAGCAGTGCCTCCACTCTGTCTCATCTCGCGAACCGACGCAAAGAACGAAACCAACTGCTGACGGCTCGCTTCTCTCTGAGACCTTGAGGATTCTTCCTCTTGTGGGGCCAGTTTCCTTGTACAGTTGTTCGTACTCTGTTCCCGTGATGACATTCTTGAACCTGCCATATCCATACTCCCCTTTTCTCTGCGCATCGTAGAGATTGAACCCCGTCGCCAAGATAATCGCATCGGCATGAACCGTCCGTTCAGATGACTTGACTTCGAGGTCTATCGCTTTTTCAGGACAAATATCCTGACACGCACGACAGGATCGATCTTTGAAGTATAGGCAAGTGGATTTGTCGATCGCATATGTCTCTGGGAAGCTGGGTGGATTGGGGCGGTATGCCGCCTTCCGAAGGCGGAGCCCCATTTCATATTCGGCTGGGACATCCATGGGGCATATCGATGCACATTTTCCGCACGATGTGCATTTACCGGTGTCGACGGGAACAGACTCACTTGCCACAGTAACTCTGAATCTTCTTGAATCTCTCTCCGCTTTGGCTACGCGAGAGAAATTCAACACATCTATCTTGGAATTACTCTTGACTGCGTTCATCTTGTCTTGGACTATTTTCGCTGCGTCATCCATCGTGGGGGCTAGTTTCCCAAGCAGCCTTACATGTCCGCCCAGAGTCGGTGAAGCCTCAATCAGCAATACCTTCTCGACGAATGGAGTGAGGTCAAGAGAGGCTTGCATCCCCGCTAGGCCTCCGCCCACTATCATGATGGTACCGTTCGGCCCAGTCATTTTTTCACGTCCACTGAACCAAGGCCTGTTGTGACGGGTGATATGTGTTACTCATGTTGACCTTCATGATCCATCCGATGGCGCCCTGTTGCGAGCTATCATCGGTGTCGCATTACGAAAAAGAATGCCTATATACATTAAGAAGATCGCCTGATACAATACGATGAAACGGTGGGCACAGACGGCAAATGAGCCTCACAGATCTGATGACGGAAGCAAAGGCCGACATCTCGAAGAGAACAAAGATCCTAACCAAGGTGGGCGACCATCGTCCCTACGATTGTTTCAACTGCATGAGGTGCACCAGTGGTTGCCCGTCGATGAAAATGCTGGAGAACAAGCCTCACCAAGTAGTGGCTTTGACGAACCTTGGACTCGTAGACGAACTCATCTCTTCTGAGATGATCTGGACTTGCGCATTGTGCCTCAAATGTAAGGAGAGATGTCCACAGAGGGCGGCCCCTGTCGATCTCATTCTCGCGCTTAGAACCTCGGCGGTTGAAAGGCAGATGAAGGTTCCTGAGGCCTACATGAAGGCGCTCAGCATGGTCCTCGATATTGGATTGATTCAAAGCTTTCAAGAAATCGTCTCTCGAGACATGGAACCAGTAACGAGAGATACCCTAGGTCTTCCGACACCTGCGAAACCTTCCGAGAAGTTCAAGTCAGTCATAGTCAAGACCTTGACGGGTGAGACGTGAGGCTTAAGCGATGAAGGTGGCTGTGTACTGGGGATGCATGATTCTCACCTCCCAGTATGCCTACGAAGCTTCTGTGAGGGAAACCTTGCCGAGGCTTGGAGTTGAACTCCAAGACATTGAAGGTGTTTCATGTTGCGGTGCTCCTGTTAAGAGCATTCAGGGCGAAGCTGCGCTCTATCTCGCTGCAAGAAATCTCGCCCTGGCTGAGAAGGCTGGCGTCGAGGATCTTCTGGTTCCATGCAACGGTTGTCATCTCACATTCACCGAAGCCATGGAAGACATGCGGAACAGCGATGCGGTGCGATCAAAAATCTTCAAATGGCTTGAAGAGGAGGGCCTGAAGCTTTCCAATTATCCCACGATCTGGCATATAGTAGATCTTCTCCACGATAAAATCGGTATGAGGAGGATAGCAGAGGTAGCGACTCAGCCGCTCGCAGGGATGCGGTTTGTCACTCATCCGGGATGTCACATAATTCGGCCGAGCAATATTCCGCGTGTAGACGACTCTGAGAATCCGCGGAAGCTAGACGAGCTCGTTGAAGCTTTGGGAGGCACCTCGATGGAGTATGCTGGAAAGCTCGACTGCTGCGGCGCAGGGCTCATATTCGCTCATCCCGAGACCTCTGCAGCGATGGCAGGGCTCAAGCTCAAGTCCATTCAGGATATCGGGGTTGATGGGCTGGTGGTCTCGTGCCCTTCATGTCAACAGGTATATGATGCGAAACAAGCCGTATGTGCCTCAACGATTAGAAGTGAACTGAACGTTCCGGTTTTATACTACACACAGTTGCTGGGTTTGGCGATGGGATTGGAAGAGAAGAAACTCGGCTTGCACCTAAACCAAAGCAACATTGAGAAGATCGTTGAAAGACTTGGGCGTCAGTTCGGATGACCTAAGCGTGGATGGCTGGATTCAAAGGTGAGTTCTGTACGATCGGCACTTGGGCTCCGGATAGCAGTTCAGAATTCCGTCGAGATCAGCTTCCGCTTATGACTTTTGGCGGGCCCCCAACTCGGCTCCGAATTACAGGTGCCACGTCCAAGCTCTCAATCGATCTTTGAACTTCATCTGCGTATTGTCCAAGTGTGTTTACAAAGACGGACGGTCCTGTATCCATTGAATACCAGCACGGTATACCGTTCTCTCTCAATCGGAGGACTTCTCTGAGAACTGTCAGCGTTTGGGGTTCCCAGAGAACCATCCGCGTTTTGGATGTCATTGTGATTGCGTGAAGGTTGAGTGTATCCTCTTCGGCCAACTGGCAGACCGTGGTCACGTCTCTTCGGGTCAAGGCCTGTCTCATCGCGGCGATCATGGAGTCAATGTACTCCAGCCTCGCAGAAAAGAGAGGAGAAGTGACGACATCTTTGTGAGCCTCATCGGTTCTTATTGGTGAAGAAACGGGAACAATTATCATCTCAAGGTCCAGGTCACCTCGAGCAGCTATCTGCTCGGCGTAGGATCTTCCTCCCCTGTCCGCGTACCATATGGCGAATCCACCCGCCAGGCTTCTCGTTGCCGAGCCCGCTCCCAACCTGACGGCTTCTGAAAGGGAGATCTGATCAAGTTTCAAGTCCAATGCATCGCTTGCTGCGACACCGATAGACGCGAAAGCGGAGGCCGAAAATCCAAGCCCCTTGCCCACCGTCAGACTGTTAGTCGAGGAAACTCTAGCGCATACTTTCAGGCCCTTTCTAGCTCTAAGAGAGTCAAGGACGTTTTGAACCCTCTTCTTCTCCGTCTCCGTTGCAATCCTTTGATTGATCTCAACTATGTCATCGGATAGGTTCTCATCAAATTCCACGGTGGTGGTTGTTTCAAGAGCTTCAGCGCAGACAGAGATCGAGTCGTGAAAGGGGATCCGTCGTCCAACATCCCTCAGTCCATGATACTTTATCAGTCCCTGTATAGGATGGGCGACAGCGGTGGCTTTCAAGACCAATTCTCAGCATCACTTAGGTCATGAGTGGCTAATCGACTTATTTGCTTCCATTACCCGTCTCTCCTTGAGCGGCATTTGCAAACATGCAGCTTGCCTATCAGAGTGTCTTCCCCGAAGCCCATACCTATACAGAGATTGACAGAGGCTTCAGGTAGTCGGTATTCATGGCTTCCTGGGATCCTATTAGGATTCTCTGATATCGACGCTTGCTCGCGGACAACATCACTTCTTCAAGTTTTCCCCTGACTCTGATCCTTTCATCTTCTTGAGCAATATCAGCATAGAGTCCCTCGTAGCTCACTATCTCTTGCACGTCTCTCGTTTTCTCACCATGCAACCACTTCACATCGTCCACAGAATACGTCGCTGGCATAAACATAGAATCAGGTGAATCTCTTACCGTTGCTTCGACTTCAGTCAATCCTATCGGGGCATATTCTCGTTCCCCATATCTTTCCAATACTTGACTCTCAAGCCTTACTGGGTGCACTGAGAAGCAGGTGCCAAATGCTTGGCCTCTGTTCCATTTGCGCCTGTATAGTTCGATTGCTTCTTGCTTGGTAAGGTTGTTGAGCGAGATCTTTTCTTGGAGGAAATCTTCTAGGGGTTGACCGCCCATTCTTCGGATCTCGCCCCTGTTCTCTTCTAAGAGCCTCGACAGAACGCTTCTTGCCCTTAGGCTTTGATCCCTTCCGTAAACTACTAGGTCCATGTCCGAGAATTCTCTGTGGGTACCCATCAATACGGAGCCAGTGACGCCAAAACTTTTAACCGGGATATCTGCCATCCTAGACAGTTCTCTAACTAGCTTGACTATTTTCATCTCCAAAGTGTCCTTCAGATGGTCTTGGAGAAGTTGCTCAAGTCTTTTCTCAGGTCTGAGGTGCCTCCTAATCGCTGCATGGGGAACAGCCGAGAACGTCAGGCCAAGAACGATCGAATGAAACATGTATTCCGGGTAGCGCGACCCAAGCAGGTCGAAGGTTTGCGTCAAGTTTCGCATCGTGTAATGCTTCAGAACCCTGTCATATCTTCTCGACCCGGAACCCCACACACCTGTCTCAGACGGCATGTACTTGAGATATGCAAGAACTCTGTCATCGGGGTGAACGTTGCCGACAACAGCAAAGTAGAGGCCTTCGCGCGTCTCTAGGTAGTCTCGATCTCTGAAGCCTCTCATATCAATGTCCTCGCACCATGAACTGGTCGTTCCGTCCTTCTCCTACAACGAGTCGGAAGTACTCCTCGGCTGAACCTACAACTCTTTCAACATATCCCTTGGCAAGTATTCTCTCACCTACTTTCACTTGCTCGGAGAAGCGTCCCCTGAAGGAAGCGATCTGTGAAGGATTGATGTTCTTAGGGCCCTCGACGACGCGAGTGCAGTCGATCAAGTATCTGCTGGGAGTGAAAATCCCCTCCGAGTCATCCACAACTACTGCCTCTATTACCGCCTGGCCGAGTGGAAAATATGTATTGTCGCTGTACCTCTCAGTTACCTCGATTGGATTTTTGACGCACCGAACAAAATAGTCGCTCTCTTGGAATATCCCTTGAAGAGACTTCCGTTCTTCGTGCCATACAAAGTCCTGAAAGGCCATACTCGTAGACATGAGTCGGGATTCGCGGAGTCTCCAGAGCTCAGAAGCCCGGTATCGCCTGATCGATCCGCCTTCATTATGAAGGGCTCGTAGAGCTTCGACAACTTTGGTGCAAGAGTTTCCTCCGTACGCAACTAGATCGATGTCAGATGCTTGGGTATGCAAGCCCACTAGAAGCGATCCCGATATTCCGAAGTCCGCATTTGACAGGCCTGTGGCCGACCGGAGAAGATCTAGCATTTCTAGACTTCTTGTTTCTAGTCGATCCAGCATCGAGGATTGAATCATCTGCCGAATCTTGTGCTGCGGATCGTAGTGTTTCAAGAGCTTGTTTCGAGGGACGCCCTGCATCTCTCTGTTGAAGACTGGGTCAAAGTACAGGTAGTCTCTGTAGGATTGAATCAGGACGCTTCGTCGTTCATCGAGGTCATAGATTTTCCGAAATCTCTGTCCCTGACATTGCCTTTCGCCATTGGGATGGGGCACGTACCTTATGTATGCTATGACGCGGTCTGGAGGGTGCAGCAAGCCTTTGACATCAAAGATTAGTGAATCCGCTGCCTCGATAAAGTCTCCCTCAAGTGGCTGCCGAGAAAGCGAGTGATGATTCATTTCTTTTCGTTCGTACCCAATGTGTGAGTCGTCGGTTTTCAAGTCCAAATTGAGTCAGCTGGAGATCAAGAATCTTCCTTTTCCAAGGAGCCGGAGTACAGCGCTTCCGATCAATGTGCTTACTACTGTCATAATACTTCTTTCTATAGCAGTAATTACTAGAGCGCCCATGAACAGCGCAGCCAGTCCTGTGAACGGTAGTCTTGGAATCCCGAGCTTCAGCCAGAACATCCCGAGGCTTGCCACTGCATCCAATATGTTCCGCAACGGAACAACCCAGCCCACTGCGTAAATGAAAATCAGGTTTCCTGCCATGCTGTCACTCATCAGAGCAGCAAAGGAGCATATACCGGTTCCAAGCAGGATGCGAAGCCTTGAGGCGCTTTCAAGGAAAATCTTGATCTTTTCTCGAAAGAGAGTGACCAAAAGGAGTGCGCTCCAATGTAAGATCGGATAGAGCGGCGCCTCTAATCCGATCGGAGTAAAGTACCACGAGACATCGAGAGCCGTGATTACCGCGAAGGCAAGCTTCCAGTTGAAAATCTTCTCCTTCGATCGCAGTGAGCCTGCCACCAAAGCTGCCAGCACGCCCGGCGGTATCATGAGGAGGCCTAGCAATGTCGATGGAGGAATCAGCCACGACACAAAGTTTCCAACGAGAACAGCTATCGCCCCGACCCATCCTCCAAGCAGGATTCCGATCAACGGGTAGATTACGACTGAAAGCTGCACCTTAGCTCCGGGCGCTCCGATGATGGGGATCCCCGGAAGCCGAGTGATCATGACAATGAGTGCAGCAAATACTGATATCAATGCTACCTGCTTCGTCGTAAGCACGAACCTCAATTCATGGCACCTCAAGCCACGAACTGTAAAGCTTTACCTTCGATTGTAGAAATCTACTAAGCGTCGCGTATATAAGAGTACGCGACTACATTTCCATTGGGCGGCATCTCCGTGAGCGAACTCTGGCCTTATGTGCTCCCTCTTCCCAAGAGACCGTTCGATCAGTACAAGGTTCTCCTTTCGGCTTTCAGCTCAGAGCTATCGCTGGAGATTCTGAAGCAGGCTTCGTCTGACAAGCCAGTTTTCCAAAGTGAACTCATCCGTAGGCTACCTTACTCGGGCAAGACAGTCCTTGGATGTCTAAACAAACTCGTCTCGTCAGGCGTCCTAGAAAGCGGAATGGAGAAGAAGAAATTGAAAGGCAAGACGGTTTGGGTCAAGTGGTACAAACCAACGACTCTTGGACGATGGTTTGCCCTTCTTATGCTTCCGCCGAAGAAGGTTGCTGTCGCTGAAGCGAGAAGACTGCTGAGTCAGATCTTTGAGCAATATTCAGGGAATATAGCGAAACTTTCTTTGCGGCTAGGCCTTACTGGGAGCTCACTTCTCTCAGAGTATCACAGCGCTTTCATCAACGAGGTTGTTGAAGAGCACAGAGCAGTTGCCCGCGACTTGGATGTCATCGTCTTCGGATCAATAGCGATGGATCAGATAATGCCAGTTGAGGACTTCACGCTGGAAGAGACCACATCCGTAGAGAACCTTTACCAGTATCCTGGCGGTTCAGCCGCAACGGTTGCTGTGGGTCTTTCTCGACTGGGGTCTACTGTCGGCTTCGCTGGAAGGATAGGATGCGATCTATGGGGGCAAAGGCTTGTTGAAGAAATTCTGAAGGAGAATGTGGATCTATCGCAACTCGTACCTTCACGAGAATTGGAGACCCTTGGAACGATCATCTTGATTGGCAAAGAAGGGAAGAAACGGATAGTTGTCCCGACTGCTAATGTGGCGATCTCCTTGGACTCTCCTTCCCAAATCGAATGGAGAAGGGTTGAGGAAGCCTCAGCGATCTATCTGGGGGAAGTGTTTCTCGAGCTGGCTGAGTTCATCGCTGGATACGCAAAATCTAGAGGCAAGCCAGTCTTCTACAGACTCTTGACTCCCTTTGCCAAGTTAGGCATTGAGAAGTTACTTGGTGTTCTAAGGAGCGTCAAAATTGCTTACATGAATGAGGAAGGATGGGGCAGACTTCGTACAGTTTCGCCAGGCCTCTCTGATCCGGCGAATCTTCTTCAATTTGGCCCGGAAATGGTTGTCATTACTAGGAATAGGCAGGGGTGCTCCCTCTACACTAAGCAGGAGACATTTGAGGTGGAAGCCCCAGCTGCGAAAGCTGTCGACACTACAGGGGCGGGTGATGCGTTCGCTGCAGCTTTTACTAAGATACTTCTTGACGGAGGGACTGCGAAGGAGGCTGCCCAATATGCCTCGACTGCTGCGGCGTTATCAACTACGAAGATGGGCGCTTGGACTTCAATGCCCACCCATAGGGAGATATCTCAACTCATGGGCGCTCGGAGATAATCTGCACGTAGGCAAAGATAAAGGTGAGAATTCATGAAGCCATGTCTGGCGGGACTGGATTTTAAGGGCAAACAAATCTACGAAGTTGTGATTTCAACTCTTGGATCCAATGGCAAGCCTAACGCAGCGCCCATGGGCATAGTAGTACGCCCCCCGAGATCTCTCATCATCAGACCGTTCAAGACGAGTCTCACCTATCACAATCTGAAGGCAGACCGCTGCGGCGTTGCAAACATAACCGTAGATCCTGAAGTCTTCTTCAAGACCACGTTCAA
>Ga0315310_10000227_pt1 | contig 36952 bp, 34 predicted proteins | sample TDP5_MG_FD_203630 | JGI IMG/M metagenome (GOLD analysis project Ga0315310, IMG submission 203630) | Freshwater sediment microbial communities from Lake Towuti, South Sulawesi, Indonesia - TDP5 | ecosystem: Environmental > Aquatic > Freshwater > Lake > Sediment | place: Indonesia: South Sulawesi...
ATGTTGCCCGACCTTTTCGCATGCATAGCGCTTTCTGTACTGCTATATCTCAGTCTCAAATAATGAATAGGCTTTCGACCAAAATTCCGTTCTCACGATAATTGCTCTCTAAATGTGAGGAGAACGGCTGTGACGAGCATATTATCATTCGATTAACCCTTTCCTACAATTAGGGATAGATTTGGGCATAATTCTGAAAAACTCTTTTATAGCCTGTATTCTAATTTGAGTGAGACCATGCTCATCGGAACCCGACGTCTACTCCCATTCCATCCGTTGAGTATGTGAAAACTTGAATGGTGATGAGGATGGTGAAGAGAAGTTACAGGACAAGCCGATTAACAAACCTATCTACTTGTGTTATAATTGTTTTAATGCTGTACATGGCAATGTCTCCAATTTATGTATATGGAGATCTCACAGTCACAGTCTCTGGCAGAGTCGTAGATGAATATGGCCAGGGAATGGAAAATGTTGAGATCAAGGTATATGCTTTTGATGAAACATACAAAGTCGAAGTTTATATTAACAGCGGAAGTACATTGTCCGATGGTTCTTTCGCTATCGGTTTAACGGTTGGAAAAGACTATACTCTTCACTTTTCAAAGGAAGGATATACCAAAGTCACCAAAAGCGTCTCCATAAAGATGTATGGAACTGGAGCAGTCCTACTTGGTGATGTAGTTTTGGTCAAGGCTTTGAGGCTGTCCTCCTCCGTTTCAAGCCGCGTGGCAAGTCCTGGAGATAAACTAACGCTTTCATTTACGGCCAACAATGTCGGGGAGAAGCCGGAGATGGTGGAATTCTTTGTGACAAAACCAGAGGGCTGGTCAACGAGGATACTGGATCAAATGGGAGAGGTTACAAAAGTGTACTTATTATCCGGAGCTAGCATTTCCCTCCAGTTAGAGGTTACGATTCCCCTACCATCTGCTGGAAAGAATAGTTTATCGCTCACAGCAGTTGGGAAGACAAACTCCACATTGGACTTTATGATAGAGATCCAACCGTTAAGTAAATCCGTTATTTTTTGCCAATTTCCGGGCAAGTCAGCTGCGCCTGGCGATGCTGTTCGATTCCAAATAAGGTTGAAGAATCCCTTAGGATCTGAGACTTCGTTTAAGATCTCACTTGACTCCATCCCACCAAATTGGACGACTGCCGTCAAAAGCGCAACCGGCGAGTATGTGACACGAGCGACTCTTGGCAGCAACGAGTTTGTAGATCTGGTGGTTGAAGTTGAATCGCCAGGTACCGCGAGAATAGGCGAAGAATACGAATTACTAGTCAAGGTAGAATCCTATGATGGAAATATAGTAGGCTCTCTGCCATTAAGTATATCTTTGAACAAGGTTGAGGAGGAGACTAAGATCATTGTGAACGTGAAATTCCCAGACGTAACGGTTGGGGCGGGAAAAATCGTACAATATCCAATCACGATAGTTAACTCAGGTGATGCTAATCGGTCTCTACTTTTATCTGTTGAGCCTCCTGTTGATTGGAAGGTGGTTTTCAAATCGGGGGTGCTGGAAGTGTCGAGTCTCTTTCTGGAAGCTGGGAGATCTGAGAATTTAGTTATTGAGGTAACTCCTCCAAGCACAGTCAACCTAGGTAACTACACAATACCGGTTCAGGTTAAATCCGAAACCGGTGCTATCTACGCGGAGACAAGCCTGAAGGCCAGGATAGTCGGCTCCTATGCCCTAAGATTGGAGCCGTCTACCCTTCTCACCAGCGTAACCACTGGGAGCTCCGTTACGTTCACGGCGAAAATCACAAATACAGGGTATACATCCGTCACAAGTGTTAGTCTAGGCATCAATGTTCCATCAGGATGGGATTCGTCAATCACCCCGATACGAGTAGAATCGCTCAAACCGCAGGAATCATATACATTTTCTGCTATAGTAAACACTCCTGGAGACACTGTTGCCGGAGACTACTTGATTACGTTGACTGGTTTAAGCGATCAAATTAAGTCGGATAGTGTTCAAGTAAGGGTTACTGCTACAACTTCAACTTCGTGGGGACTAATAGGAGTGGGGGTAGCCGCCGTCATGGTCATCGCTCTCTTATTCGTATTTATGAAGTTTAGGAGGAGGTGAAGCAAATGTCTCAACCTATGATACAAACTCAGGAACTGTCAAAATACTATGGGGATGTCAAAGCTGTTGATCATCTAAATCTAACCGTTTACGAAAAGGAGATATTCGGTTTCCTTGGCCCAAACGGGTCGGGTAAGACTACAACGCTTCTTATGTTGATGGGACTCACCATACCGACTTCAGGTACAGCCACAGTAGGAGGCTATGACATCATCAAAGATTCAAGGGAGATAAGGAAAATTGCAGGGATGCTGCCGGAAGGCGCCGGTTATTATGAAGACTTAACCGCGAGACAGAACCTCGACTACATAGGCCAATTGAACGATATACCCAAGCTTGAGAGGGAGAAGCGGATAAAGGATCTCCTCGAGGCTGTGGATTTAGTGAAGTGGGCCAACACGAAAGTGGAGAAGTTTTCCCGAGGGATGAAGCAGCGTCTCGGGATAGCAGAAGTACTCATCAAGAGGCCTAAGGTCGCCTTCTTCGATGAACCAACAATCGGACTGGATCCTCAAGGTACAAAGGATATCAGAGACATGATGTTTAGGTTGAATAAGGAGCAAGATTTAACGGTCTGCTTGTGCTCGCACCTAATGTACGAGGTCCAGCAGACCTGTCAGAGAGTGGGACTCATACGTGCAGGAAAACTCATAGCCGCAGACACTATTGAGAACCTATCCAACAAATTAGAGAGGAAAGGGGAGATGGCTATCGAATTCGAGTTGTCAGACATAAGTCCCGCCCTAATTCGAGAGATTAAAGATGTTGACGGTGTAACATCCGTTGACCAAGAGAATCGTAAGCTTTATGTGCGTATGGAACGCGACAAGTCCAAAGACATTTCAGAAACCATAACGAAACATGGAGCAACAATTCTGCTAATGAAGCCTAGAGAATACAGCCTAGAGGAGATATTTATAAAATACCTTAAGGAGGAGGCTTAGAGATGGCAGGCACGATGACCGTATGGAGTAAGGAACTCGCAGATCACCTAGGGAGTAAACGATACATTGTGCTATTCGCTTTGATAGTGGTTCTATCGACAATGTCAGCGTATCAAGGCGCCGAGTACATAAGAAATAGAACCACAGCGAGCTTCATAAACATCTTTTCTGGTGCCCAGGTAGGCTTCTCCTTCATATACCTAATGGTCTTCTTTGGACCCATCATCGGCTTAGCCTTAGGGTTCGACGCCATAAACAAGGAGAGAACAAGCGGCAGCCTCTCAGTACTTCTCTCCCAGCCGATATTCAGAGATTCCGTCATCAACGGCAAGTTTCTCGGAGGTGTCACGGCTCTATCACTACTGACAGTAAGCACAGTCGGCATAATGTGTGGTGTAGCGATACCCGTTCTCGGTTTCGGTCCAGCGGTTGGAGACGTTTCAAGGATAGTCTTGTTTACACTACTCACGGTACTCTACCTAGCCTTCTGGCTTGGCTTAGGCATTCTCTTCTCAACCGTAACTAAGAAAACATCGACGTCTATACTTATGTCCGTTGCCACATGGCTATTCTGCTCCATCGTAATCACCATCATAGCAACCCTCGTAGCAAATACCCTTGCACCTATCCAGATACCTGGGATGCCTACAGGAGGCGGAATGGGAGGGGGATTTAACCGAACTAGAGTAGGAGAACTTAACATAACTAGGATAACCCAGTCGCAAGAATACAGGCAAGCAGTGCAGAGAAGGTACACCATCCAAATGAGCATCCAGAGGATCTCGCCGGCCAACCTTTACGACGAAGCCGCCTCATCCATCCTTGGCACATCAGGAGGCGGATTCGGCTTCATCGGGCCTGAAGCGGGAACTCCATTCCGACAATTAGAGTTAACCCAAGGTCTCATGACAAGCTGGCCGCAGATCACAGCCATAGCAGTCGCCCTCGTCGTATGTTTCGCAGCATCCTATATGCTATTCCTACGCCTAGAAATCAGGGCTGGGGGCTAATGCCAACCGAGACAAATTTTGACCTTTCTGATTCAAACATAAATCTTCAAATCCTTAAGTGAAAATGTTCAGACGAATGTCGCTCATACTAAGGCAGAAAAACTTGACTTATAGAACAGTTAGATCCATTCATCTGTCTAACCGTAAGAAGATCGCTATCCTTGGCTGGTATGGCGCCTTTAACGTGGGAGATGAGGCGATACTTTCAGGCATCCTAGTCTCTCTGAAAAGCGTGATGCCTAATAGTGACTTCGTAACGTTTTCGTTGCACCCAAAGCTTACGGCCAGACTCCACGGAGTGAAGGCGTTCGCCTATTATAAACTCTTTCAAATCCTCCCGAAGATCGATGCTCTCGTAGTTGGAGGAGGCACATTGTTAACCGACTGGCAGCTAGCTCTCCCCCTCTTTCTATATCTAATCTCCGCCGTCGGTTGGGCAAAGATACTGCGCAAACCAGTCGTCCTCTATGCTGTGGGAGCTGAGCCTTTCTCAACGAGGCTTGGAAGGTTCTTGGTGCGGATAATCCTTAATCGAGTGGACTTGATCACGGTTAGGGGCCATAGATCGAAGAGGGCTCTGGAAATGCTTGGATTGGCTAAACCTATCCATGTTACCGCTGATCCTGCTCTCACCCTCCAACCAGCTGATGATGGAGAAGCGGAGGAGATGTTGAAGCGAGAAGAGATCGGCATTGGGGAAGGCCCTAGAGTTGTCGTGTCTTTGAGACGGTTGAGAGGAAATGGGCAAAGTGTAAAATTTGAGTGGCTTGTGGCTGAAATTTGCGATTTCCTCGTTGAAAGTTACGGGGCTGAAGTGATCTTCTTACCTATGTCAACATCAGTCTACGACGACGACAGGAAAATAATGGCTGAAACAATTGGGATGATGAAGAATCGTGAAAAGGCTAGACTCATAATCGGCCGGCTTACTCCACAAGAGGCTATGGCCATCATCAGACTCTCAAGCTTACTTGTTTCCATGAGACTTCACCCTCTCATCTTCGCCGCTGAAACTCACACGCCCATGATAGCCTTAATAGGCAGAGTAAACCACTTCGTTCCGCCATCCAACAACAAAATCTCAGAGTTCCTGGAAATGATAAACCAAGAATCCTTGATATACAATTATGAAGACGCAAGTACGATTGATTTATTGAGTAAAATAGAAGAGTTAATAGCGGTGAGCCATCTGGGGAACGGATTGTCACTGGATGTGGAAACGCTAGAAGAGGCGTGTTTCTACAATGCCAGATTGGTAGGGGAATCTGTTAACTATTTATGGGAAGGTGGTGTCAAATTCTGGCCGTGGAGGAAATAGACAAACTAGAGGATCATAAGTGGTTCATATATCTCTTCTGCACTTTTTTAAGCGACTTGATAGCACATAAAACACGGCGTTGCTAAGGCGCGGCTCACGGACAACGCAAGTATAGACAGACATACTTCCTATGTATAGGTAGATACTGTAATAGGGCAATCAGATTCTACCTTCGTTCTTCAGAAGACAATGCCAAATTGTGGGAACTATACCATTGAATATAGTTTTATACGAGGTCGGGGAGGAGATTGAGATCGCCACGAAATTCCGGAGGTAACGGCGGGAAAAGTCATACACTACCCAATCACAATAGTAAACTTAGCTGATATTGTGATGGGGTAGAGAAATTTATAAAGAAGATCATTAAAGCAGTGATCACTAAGTACTGAAGAACGTTAAGGAAATTGAGTTAAGTTTAGATTTGGCCTACTTGGTTAACCGAGTTACGGCGTTTATGACTCCGCTTTGAACTTCCCGTATTTCCATGCCTCATCATACATGGCTATAATGTTTTTCACAGGCGTTATCGGTTGAATATTATGACATGGTGCTAGGATATAACCTGTTTGATCGCTGCAAAGCGCATCGATATTATGCCTTACTTCCGCACGTACTTCCTCAAGGGTTCCAAATGGCAAAACGTGTTGATTATCTATTCCGCCGTGAAAGCAAAGGTCTTTGCCGAAATCCCTTTTTAAGCGCTCCAATTCCATTCCGGGACAGGTCCACTGCACAGGGTTCAAAATGTCGATGCCCATCTCTATGAGGTCCGGAATAAAAGTTCGGATGGAGCCATCATCGTGATGGAACACTTTGATCCCAAAGCCGTGGGCTAGATCGATAAACCTCTGCATGTGCGGACGGTAAAACTCACGAAAGACCTTCAGGCTGATCATAGGGCCGGTCTGAGTGCCGAAATCGTCAGTCACTTGCGTAACGTCGACGAGTCCTTCGCAGGCTTCAAACATGCGTCGATGGTGTTCATATAAGAAATCAGATATACGGTTTAATAGGTGGCGCGTAAATTCAGGGCGAAGGAAAGGATCAACCAGGGACTCTTTTAAACCTCGCAGCTTATTGTGTTGAAAGAATAACGCCATATATCCACACATGACGATCTGCTTTTGGTGTGCAATTTCGGCAGCTGCACGCATTTCCGAGTAATCGAACCAATCCGCAGTAGGCCACTTGTACTGTTCCAGATCGTCTATTGTCTGATCGTCTGACAGAGGACGGAATGACATTTCATTGTATGTTCCTGCACAGTAGGCAACTTTCTTTGTACGGATACCCCAGTAATCCACAGTCTCATCTTCTGAGACCGCAGGCAATGGAGGACCGATATATTTTGGCCCAACATGAGCCATTCCATCAATATGCAACAGTTCATAAATATCGGCGTCCTGGCCAAAATGTTCCTTGAGTTTTTGCCATACCTCAGGAGTTGCCCAAATATCCGTTGGAACGCGATCTAGGGTTTCGTGATTTATAGCAGCTATCATCCGTTCTCTTGAGTTCACATCTAATCCCTCTCTATTTTATTATGATCTTTATTATTCGTTCCGGCGAGTGAAGCGAAGTCGTTGATGATGATTATGAGAATGGGAAATATAAAAGTTTAAACCTTCGGTCCCAAAATCTAATTATCTCCCTATGAGCAGTACGAAGGCTCAAAAACCTGAAAGAGGAACAATAAGGTTGCCATTAGAATATGTGGAAGCTCAGGATGTCAAGAGGTTAGTGGACGAGATCGTAGATAGTTTGGATCTATTTCACGTTGTACCTCAATTCGTGTATTGTTATCGGAGTAAGGGTTCAGAATCCAAACGCATCGTCGCTCGTATTCACGGACTGGGAAGAATATGGCAGGAGGCGCTGAGGCGGCCACCATCATATGTTATCGAGGTTATCTCTGAGCATTACGACAGATTAAGCGAGGAAGAGAAGGAAAAGACAATGATTCATGAATTACTGCATATCCCGAAGGGATTCACGGGAGGCTTCCGTCCACACAAAGGTTACATTAACAGGAAACGGATACAAAACTTGCATGAAGTACTGCTAAAAAGAAGATCCTTGAAATTCAAAAGCAATTAAGATAAGTTGTTGATGCCATTTTCCCCAGAGAATTATGTATCTACTATATCTAGGTAGAAAGATCAGTCGCCACCCCTGGCGTTCAGACAGATAGTTTACTCCCTTATATTGTGAAAAGTTGCACCGTGATAATGGCGTGCTCAGAAAGCTGACGTAGGTCGTGAACAAAGGTATCTCAAAAACGATACCTAGAAAGGCAGCCAGATCAAACGACAAAGCGTCAATCAGGGTCCAAAGGCATCTGAGAAAAGCTACGAGAGTAAGTGAATATTACCTATCCTAACTTTCTCTAGATGTTTTTTGGCGGTTTCGTAGCATTCGTAAGCTTGTCTCCGGCTGGTTGTAGGCAAGTCCTTCATCATATACTGCGGATAAAAAGCAAGCAATGTATAGGGAACCTTCGGATCTATCTCCGAAATGAACCTTCCTATCCCTTCGACCTCTTCGCTGTCAACGTAGCCTGGAATTAAAAGTGTACTGGCGGTTAATATAGGTGCATCTTGCCTTTCCTTGAAGTATTTCTCGCCGATCATCTTGAAATTCTCTAATGTCGACTTGTTTGACACTCCGCACAAGACTTGATTCAGGTTCCTATCCCGAGCTTTTAAGTCGAACTTTACGACTCCGCCGCTGCTGAATGAGAGTTCGGCTGCTCTTAGGGCGAGTTCCTTGCGTAGGTTTCCGTTAGTCTCCCAGCAGATTCTTAGGATGCGCTTTTTCTCCTCAGCAGCGTTTAAGGCAATCTCGCTCGTCTTTATTGCGTGCGGCATCTGAACCGACGGGTCGCCGCCGAAGAAGCATACGCATGAAACATGTTCATCAACCTTCGACGCCAAATCTACTGCACTCAAGACAGGACTCAGCCTCCCCGACATGTACCTGTAATGCCAGTTCTGGCAGAAGAGGCAGTCAGAGCTGCACGCACCATAAAATACGGCTAGATTCGAGTATCCGCGTTCCGGTCCATGTGTATAAGCATATTTCGGATATCCAGCCCCAGTACATCCTGGGCAGAACCACCATGCAACACAGTTCGTAGGCAAAGGATCGTAATACCATTCGAGTATGCCCCTCTGAGGGGTTCCACCCATCCTGACTAGATGCCCATCAATATTGGATACTAAGCCGCAAAACCCTTTCTCGCCAATTCCTATCGTACAGTCGTTGGCGCACATGCCGCATTTAAGTCCTTCTTTTTCCTTCGGAGGCTTTGAAGGAAGCCCAAAAATTCTTCGACTCTCGGCATGCGAACGATCCGATATCTCAAGAGATGCTTCTGGCTTCTCTCGGATGCACCTCAAACAAACTCCAATATGGTCAGATATCAACGAAGATTTCTCACGGCAGATTAGGCATCTTCCCAACTCGTTCACTGAGATAAAATTGGGGACGGGCTACTTATATCAGCGTCGGTTTTTGAGACTGTTTTCAAGCAGGGCTTTATCGGACCCTAATCATTGTGCTCAACATTGTCCGCCAAGTTTACTCCGAGGACAGAGTTTCGCCCAAATCTGGGCGTTAAGGCTTATATGATGTACTATAGAAAAAATTGCCATAGGGAAGAGTGCGATGGTGAAGACAAGAGCGGCTTGCTTCGAAGGTGCTGGGAAGGTATCGTTGAGGGAATTGGACCTGAAGCCTGCCGAGAACCAGGTTCTCGTGGGGATATATCGAGCATCCATCTGCGGGACGGACAAACTCTTTTTCCGAGGGGAGATCCCAGATGAAGCGAAGTTGCCGATTTTCCCCTGGGGGCACGAGGGAGGCGGCATTGTAGTCGAGGTTGGGTCTAAGGTTAGGGAATTCTCCGTTGGCGACAAAGTAATGTCCTTCGGACAGGGAACGTACGCTGATTACTGTCTCTTCACTCTGCCCTACAGTTGCTTACCAGCTCCTGAAGGGGTTGATATGGATATCGCCTGTCTAGGAGAGCCACTCTCTTGTGCTGTGTACGCAGCTCAGGTTGCGACTAAGAACATGCAGGTAGGAGATGTCGTCGCCGTGGTTGGAGTAGGTTTCGCTGGACAAGTGATCGCGCAAGGTGTAAAGAAAGGTGGAGCTGACAAGTTGATCGTGATAGACCTCATAGACGAGAAACTTGAGCTGGCGAAGAGGCTTGGAGCCGACATAGCGATCAACGCAAAGAAGGAGAACCCAATAGATGTGATGATGGACCTAACAGACGGAAGGGGAGCTGATGTGGTGGTTGAGGCTTCGGGTTCTGGAGACGGGTTGAACACAGCCTCCGCGATCGTCAGGCATAACGGGACGATCCCCATCTACAGCCACTACATGAAGCCCTTCATGGTGAACATGCATCGATGGCATGAGGATTGCTTAAACATCATAAACACCTGTCTAATTCATCGTACCAGAGAAGAGGTTGTCGTCGGGGTCAGGGAAGCATTCAGGCTGGTCGAGAGGGGCGTATTCAACATAAAACCCCTCATAAGCAGGAGGTGCCGCCTCTCAGAAATCGCGGATGCGTTCACTAAGGAGATGGAAGACCAAACCTCTGTAAAGACCGTCATCATACCATAACCGCATGCTTGAATCAATATTAGACTTATTCAACGATTGATTAGAAGAAGCTAATAAACGCTGAAGGATTTTTGAAAACAGGAAATAAATGGAGAGAAATGTCCCCTAACTTTGGATCTCTGGATACTTGAGCATTTCAGCGGCTCTTTGGAGACACCCCTTCGCTAACTCATCTGAGTTTCCTCTCTCCTGAACCTCCATCATGAAGACGCCTCTATAGTTTACTTTTCTAAGGGTTCTGACCACTTGACTCCAGTCTATGTTTCCGTCGCCAGGCGGCCAGTGACGGTCTTCCTTCCCGTCGTTGTCGTGGATGTGGAGAGACCATAGGTATTCCCCCGCTTGGTCTATTTCTTTCTCCTGAATGTCACCGCAGCTCGGCAGTAGATTAGCGTGACCCATATCGAAGCATATACCTAGGGAGGGAGAACCCACATCCTCTATAATTTTCCTGAGGTCAGCAACTCTGCAACCAAACCTTCCGTCTCCTTTGTCGATCATATTCTCTAGGGCGATCTTCACTCCCTGATCTTCAGCCTTGCTGATGAACCTTCCAAGGACTTCGACAGAGTTCTTCCTCATGGCCTCAGGCCCGATGGAGAGGCTGTCAGAGTGATTAGGGTGCAAAACCATTATTGGGCATCCTATAGCTCCGCAGTATTCTAGCGTATCCAGGAGCAGATTGATAGTCTGCTTTCTTCCCTCCGAATGTGGTGTAGAGAGGTCGACACCGTTTATAGGGGCGTGTACGGAGTTAGGGTGAAGGGATAGACCATCTAAAATCCTCTTCAAATGAGACAAATCACAGCGGGGAAAGAGCCTAGGATCCAGATGACTATTATCTGCGTTTATCTCTACCTCAGCAAAGCCTGCATCCCTGATGTGTCTTAACGCTTTCTCTAGGGATAAACTAGCGAAGGACCATGAATGAAATCCAATCTTCAATCTCTCTATTCCTCAAACAGAATGTCAGGACAAGATTTTTAAATGTTAGCCATCTTTAAGGCGTTTTCTCATTTGGGAGTTTTGCCACGTTTTGTCTATCCAGAAAACGAACAGAATCTATTCTTTCTTCGGCTCCTTTACGAAGATCAGCAGTATTGCCAGAGAAAATAGGCCTATCGATGAGTTCACGAAAAACGGTATTCCGTATCCTGGCAAGGCGAGTCCCCAAATGTTTAACGTCTCAAACCTGTATAAATCGTAGAGGTAGGTGGCTATTACAGGACCCACAATGTCTCCAGCGTTGAAGAAGGTGTTGTAGAGTCCGAAGAGTTTGCCCCTTGCCTCTCTTGGCACTACATCCGCCCTTAAAGCTTGCATCGCAGGGTTGCTTATATTAAATCCTAGGCTGCGGAAAGCGAGGAAAAACGTGGCTTGATTCAAGTCCAAAGTAAGGGGGATGACCATCCCAGATAAGCGGGAGGATACCACGCCCAAGGCTATAACAGGCTTCCTCCCCAGTCTATCCGAAATCCGACCTGCAATCCAGCTTGCTATAAGACCTATGAATCCTGAGAGGCTAATGACTAAGCCGATTTCAACGGGTTCGGCGCCGAATTTATCCTGATAAAATAGGACGCTGATCGGCATAATGAAGCCTAAGGCAATTCCGTTTGCAAAGGCGCAAAAGAAAAGAACCTTTAGCGATCGGGATATCTGTACCTTTTCGCCTCCTTCCCTGACCACTTGAGAAGCGGAAGGTCTACTGCTACTTCCGCTCTCTTTGATCTTCCAGGCTACTAGGAACATGGCAACCGCGGCGAGTGCAGCATCAACGAAGCACGGGATTCTATAACTATCGACGAGACTTACCACCATAGATGAAGCGAACTGGGTCGCTCCTCCCACGGCTGGTCCTAGATTCCTCCCTACCATGCCACATGTCAAGACGAAACCTGCTACTTCACCCCTCCTACCTTCGGGTGCCAAATCCATAAGCAAAGCCTCAGCAGGTTGTGTAGCAGCAGCTGTCACAGCTCCGTTAATAACCCTTATAAGTAGAAGCCAGTACCAGGATGGGGCTAATCCTGTCAGCGCACCGAAGACGACATCACCCAACAGACCCCACAGTATAATCTTTTTTCTCCCAATTGTATCGGAGAGGCTTCCCAACTTTGGCGCGATCAGGGCTGAAGCCAACATGAAGCTTGAAGTGAAAAGTCCGATAGAAGCTACGGTGGAACCCAAGGATATCGCATAGTTGGGGAAATAGGAGAAGGGCAGGGAGAAAGCTAAAGCCTCTATAAACGAGACTGCACCAAGCGTGAGGATAGGACCTGAATAGAGCCTCTCCTTCGTCACAGGTAACCGCCTGATGCTATCAATTTTACACATGTTATATTTAACACATGTCACTACCACCTATACAGATGGAAGAGTACATTTATCTAGATGATGGCGAGAGATCTTGCCACCATGATATCTTCTGAACCAATATTCTAGATATTGCAACTTAAATCTCAGACAGAACGTCTAAGAGAAACCCTCTATCTTCTTAGGGAGATATTTAGCAGATCGCCTCTACCTAAGGGTATAAAATTTTGGACCTCTTCTATAGGTATTTTAAGTATCTCTTCACGTTCAGCATTTGATGACGCTCTGGCTAACCTATGCCTTATCTCCTTGGCGAGTTTGCTACTCGTATTTCTACCAGGAACAATCCTAACGTACAGGTTTGTTTGCCTAGCGATCGCCTCAAGTGGTCCGCCTATAACTCTTAACCCGTCCTCCTTTTTTATTCCTATTGCAACCTCGAGAAGCACATTCCTCACATAGTTTCTTTTTCCGTAAACCATGAAAGACCCTTTCGGCAGATACTGTCCTGAAGGTGGATGTTTACTCACTTGTTGCGGCGAGACCCAGTAAACGTTTGTTGTTGTTAGCATCTCTCTCCAAGCGCGAGAATAAGAGGCTGCAAGTTGAGCTGCCTCCCTAATAGTCTGTTCAGGAGGGGTTTTTCCACTCGTTTCAATTAAGACGAATGGAGCTCCTAGGATATCTGCATGGAAGACTATATCGTCAGGTTTCATGTATTTTCGAATGAGAACCTCGTTCGTTGAGGCATCCTTACCTCCGATCACGAGGAACCCGTCTGAGGAGTAAAACCATCGGAATTTTTCGTACCATTCCCTCTCTGGTCTTATTGATGGCGGCATGCTGGCTTTCCGGCTTTCTTCAATTATCCGATTTTTTAGTTCCTCAATTTTTACTTGAGTTTGTTGTATGGCTTTTTTTACGCCGTCAAGTTTTTTCTCAGCCCTTTTAGCTCTCTCATAATATTTTGATGCGTTCTCTTGAATCGATTGCTTAAGGTTGAGTTGAAAATTTTGATCTTCAACTGAGACTTGAAGCGTTAAACTTTTAGGTGTTAAGGAGTCAAAGTAGATAGCCGGTGAACATACATCTTTTTTCTCGGCCTGAAGCTTCGTAATTATCTCTTCCCAGCTCTTTCCGTTTCGCTTCTCGTTCATGATCCTTTGAAGTAAGAATTGTAATTCATTTAGATGCGTATAAATTATGTCTCCGATTTTTCTATTCAGCTCAGCCTTTTCTTTCAGGTCTTCCAAAGCCCTCTCTTGATCTCGAAGTATAGTCTTTAACCTCTCTAATTCCCGTTCAGATCGTTTCTCAACCTCCTCAACCCTCTCTTCAGTAGAGGTTCTTGCGTAATATTCATCTAGTGCCTCGTTGAGGTTTTCGTAAGTTACACATTCAAAATGAGCGTACTTCTTTAACAGCGTGGGCACAGCATCAATCCATCCTCCTTGATCATCAACAAAGACGCAGGGCTTAGCTTTCCCTTCGATTATCTCTAGGAGAAGTTCTTGAAGATGATTGAAGATTTTATCTATCTCCTCCTTTTTGAGGTCTTCGCATGAAGTATTTTTATCTACACCTGCGCGTAGAAGAACCTCTTCTGCGTACAAACCGCCTAAACTTAGGAACCGTGTTAAAGATTTTACAACACTTAATTGACCAAAATCTCTAATTTGGTCCATGTCGTTGCGCTTGAGGTTTATTGGGTTTCTACCGCTAGAAGGTGGATACACAAATTTCTCTTTCGGTATGATGTTTCGATCCCTCATCCTCCGGTATACGAGAGCTTGAAGGATCTCATTTTCCGGTCCTACGAGGATGATGTTCCCTTCTCCGAAGAGTTCCGATATAAGTTTATATTCTCCGTTTCTTCTCACGCCGATGATTATGATGCGTTCGAAATCGTATTGCCGAACCTCAGTAACCTTGCCGTTTTTCAAATGTTTGCGAATTGCCATGCAGAAACCTGGAGGCTTTGGCGGCTTTGTGAAACTGTATGAAGTCAGGTGGATTCTTTTCCCAGCTTCTATGAGTAGGTGAACCGTAGGTTGGTCATGGCGGCGAATCTTTAATAGTAAGGTTTTAGGATTAATCTGATAAATATTATCGATTCGTGCATCCTTTAGAAGATGGTCAAGTTCAACGGTGATGACGGCAATGTCGAAACTGCTCATCTCTTCCTTCAATCATCTTCACCTTGGAGGTTTTTAGGTTGAAGCCTTTAAGCCTTATTTATTGGATAAAGGCGTGCTTAGGTATATTAACAGCCGCCATCTGTGTTTTGCTATGGGCCAACCTGTCTACGGGTATAGGGATAGGTTTACTGATGTATCTTATTTCGGACAAGGTCCTTCGACAGTTATTTATCGATAAGGTTGATAAACCGTCGACGGTTACTAAAACTGGAATAGGAATATACATACTTACATGGATCTTCTTTTGGGCGTTTCTTTTCACCTTGCTTAATCCGCCTGCTTACCCTTTTCCTTAAATTTTAAGATGACTCTTAAAAAATCTGCCCAAGCAGAGAAGAAGCCGCGATCCCGGTCGGCGTGGAAATCGCTCTTAACGTAGTTGAGGAATTCACGCCTGTTCTTCTTAAGCGCCTCTTCATCATCAAGATTAAGGTTTGTGAGGAAAGCGTACCTTTCGTCACCGGATTTTTGGGTTATAATTATGCCGTTTAAAGCCTGGATGTATCCGTGATTCCATTCGTTCTTTCTCGTCTTGGTTCTTAATCTTTCAAGTATACGTTCCGCTTCAGCGAATTGTCTTTCCAAGACCAGCTGAAAGAACCGGGTGGTAAGGGCACGCATATTTGCTAACGAAGCTGGCGGGTTCTCGTCGTTTTTACTCTTCTTCAACATCTTCTATACCGTTTTCCGTGATCTTTAATATTCTTTCTCCTTCGGGTAAGTATGGACTGGAGACGAGACGGGCAATTCTTATAGGACCGCTGGTTGATTTACGGAGAAAAACTCTCGTATGGCTCGTATGTCCAACCACGTGGCCGCCGATCGGCCGTATGGGATCTCCGAAGAAGACGTCTGGACTGGACATAACCTGGTTCGTTACAAAGGCGACAGCGTTAAATGCTCTAGATATCCGGATTAGTTTATGCATGTGTTTATTGAGTTTTTGTTGTCTTTCTGCTAGGCTTTCTCTGCCCAGGTACTCGCTTCTGAAATGTGCCGTTAAGGAGTCTACAACTATTAGCCGGATGTTATTTTCTTTAATTATGCGGTCTGAGTTTTCAAGCAGAAACATTTGGTGGTCGGATGTGTACGCCTCGGCAATTATTATATTTTTTATAACTTCATCGGGGTCTAGCCCTAAATGTCTCGCCATCTGCACTATGCGTTCAGTTCTGAAGGTGTTTTCGGTATCGATGTAGAGGGCGCCGCCGTTCAATCCGCCTCTCTCAGTGGGTAGTTGGACATTAACACATAATTGATGGGCTATTTGGCTCTTGCCAGAGCCGTATTCTCCGTAGAACTCTGTTATTGTCTGGGTTTCAAGCCCCCCGCCCAAAAGTTCATCAAGCTTCCTGCTTCCAGTCGTCAAACGTAGGACGTTCTGACGCATCTTCAGCAACTCATCCGCCCTCATGAAAGACAAGGAGATTGATGATCTCGCAGCTTCGATTATCTCAAAGGCCTTCTTCTCGCCTATTCCAGCTTGCTCCAGCTCTCTAATCGTCGCCATCGCTAGGGACTCAACCGTTTGGAAGCCGAGTTCGCGTAGTTTTCTGGCGATTGAGGGACCGACTCCAGGCATATCCTCGATGGACTCATATTTCTTCCTCGGAACAATCTCTTCTGCCATTTTTCCTCTCCGATCTAATCAATAAATGTTAGAGCATAAGGATATTTAAGCAATCACCTTGTGATGAATTTCTGTACGCCAGCAGCAAATAAATTGAAAATTTTATACTTATTCTCCAAGTTTCACATAAGATGGCCTATATATGCGGTGGAGATCCCCCCCGCTTTTCCCTATTTTTCTATGAGATAACCCGCTTTTTTCCAGGCTTCGATTCCGCCAAGCATATTATAAACCCATGAGAAGCCGTTATCGGCTAAGATCTTCATCGCTTTGCTGCTCCTGATCCCAGTCCTGCAGTAAACCAGGATTTCGTCATTCGGCTTTAATTCTCCAAGCCTTTGTTGGAGTTCCTCTAATGGTATGTTTATTGCCCCTTTTATGTGGCCGCTGTCAAACTCAGAGCCTGTCCTTACGTCTAGAATCAACAAGGACTGGTTAATTTCGATCAGTTTTTTTGCCTGCTCGACAGTAATATCCCCATATCCTATCTCGCGCGTCAGTTCAATTTGCTTACGGAAAGGAAATGACACCGGAATTGTGCCGAATAGAATTCTGGCGTGTATATTTCCGCGGGCTGTAAGGTTGAAACTCCTATTCCTCAATGCGTCAACAACGGACTTGGTAGCATTAACATAACTTATCGTGAATGTAATGTTTCGGGCTCTGGATGAGCTGGAGAGAACCTTTGTTTCCGGGATCTTTCCATGCCCAATGTATCCATTAGATAGGTAAACATCGAATTCGGCCTGAAAAAGAGGCGTATCATGATCTGTCGGATTATAAAACCTTAGAATTACCCTAATATCCGCGCTCATAAGCCCGAAACGCGAAACATCGACATCATAGATCTCAAATTCAAGGCTTCTTATGGCTTTGTACTCGCTGTAAACATCATATGCCCCGTATACCAATAAACAAATGACTAATATGGCGAGTGCCTTAGATACATTCACCATAATCAAAACCGTAGTAAGTTCTCACGTATATTGTTTTAAGTTTCAAGATTAAAACTTTACGTCAAAATATAGAGAAAAAGGGATATGCTTTGATCTGTCAACGAGCTGAAACTTGCTTGTTCAATGAAAGATGCAAAAACTCAGTAGCTCCTTCAAGCTTTACCTGGGTGAGGAGAGCGACAACGTCAGACCTATAAGTTTACAGTTAGCTTTTACGATATTTCGGGTTGTCTTCCAGTACTGGCCTCCCGTCTCTCTCAACAATGATCTTGGCAAATCCTGTGTTCTCGATGGTTTCGTAATCGTGATCGGAATCTGAAGGATAAACGGCGAAGAAGAGAAGTCTATCGGTTCCAGTATTTACAGATCTGTGCGCCGTATTTGGAGGAATGTAGACGAGAACACTAGGCTTAATCTTCGCACTTATAACTTTCCCACTTCGGTCTTGTATCAGTATGAAGCCCTCTCCCTCCAATCCAATGTAAACCTCACACGTCGACTCTTTTCGGTGGAAGTGTCCCCTCGTAAAATAATATTCACTTCCAATCTTACCGGGATGCATAATCGTGCAGCCAAAGTTTAACAATCCTTCAACTGCTGGTTGAGGGACCTCAAAAATTTCATAGATTTTCGGGTCTTCACCCTTGGACAACATCTCTCTAACATGCTTCTCGTCCTGAAAATAATTGGATAAGTCGCTTAGCCTACGCTCAACCTTCACCCTATAAGGAGATATCCCGGTTTCACCGCCTAACCGTGAGGAAAAAGGCTCAGATGTCTTAGTCATTTGAACTCAACCCTATTTTTTGAAGCTTAATAACAACTGAAATTGACAGAAATAAATCTTTCCCTTGATCTTATAACTTAGAACATCCTTTCACGTAGCTGAGGATGCTTTCAGCCTGTTCTTCTGGTATGGCTCGAGAACCCGAAAGGTTTTTAATGATCTCCGAGATAGTTGCCACGGAGCAGAGCTTATAACCCATCCTTTCGAGGTTCTCCTTTCCGCCCTGTTCCCTATCCACAACAACTAGAACTGCACAAACCTTTCCGCCTAAACGTTCAATCGGTTTTATACTCTCAATCTTCGAACTCGCATCCGTAACTACATCGTCAAAGAATAATACGTGATCGCCGTGTTTGACCTCTCCACCAGCGATCCTTCCAGTTAAGCCGTATCTCTTCGTCTCCTTCCTGACCACGAGACAGGGCACATCCAGCTCACAGGCGATACTTGGCAGAAGCAAAGCTCCCTTCAATTCGATAGAAGCTAGTTTATCGACCTTAACCGAAGACATGATGTCCCTAACTTTCTCAGCCGTGACCTCGACCACTTGTTTAAAGTTTGTCGGAGAGGACAGTAACCAGGATAAATCGATGTAGTAGGGGCTCATAATTCCCGACTTAAGTTTGAAAGAACCGAACTTCAGGGCTCCTGAACGAACCAATACCTGCGCCACTTCGGAAACCTTTTTAGACGCTGACATATTATCGAACCTCATGAACTTCAAGAGGATCAATCAGCATTGAAGACTTTAATTGTTGCTGTAGAATAAAAATGTGTTCAACCTTAAAAGTTAAATGCCTATGATCCTTTCCCTATCTTTAGCCCAATGCAAGACAATTTCGTGGACAAAATCGATGGTTCTATCAATAGCGCTTTCGGGTGTTCCAAGAACAGCCGGCTTAGAGACCAACTTCACGCGGTAAGAATCTTCTTTAGGGCTTTTAGTCAACATTAGGCTATTTCTTGTCCTTCTCTCTTGACCGAAAGCCTCAAAGCGGTAATCAAACTTAATCGCCTTGATAAGTTCCCCTTTAACGTTTTCTATTTCCGGTATATCCTCGATGTTCTCAACTCTCTCCAGATAGCCTGTTTTCAGCTCGTCGAGACGGTCTAAAAATAGTCCAAGGAAGAACTCTTTCTCATTCAATTTGACCTTTACGGGCATACTCAACTCCCTTGCTTGATAAGCCTTGAATATCTCTTCTTTACGGACTTTCGCCTCTTCCTCTGATATCTTGATTCTTTTAACCTTTGACGGAGTATACGTGCTAACGGCCAGCGCTGCGGGCCTGATAGCCGAAAGGACGGATGCTAATATAGCGATCGCGAAGGCGATGGCGCTCCACCACCAATCAAGCTTCTCTCGAACCATGAGCTCTTGACCAAACAACACCATGATCCTGTAGAATCCAAGTCCAAGTAGGTAACCTAGGCTGCCGCCGACCATACCGAGGATGATGGCTTCTGCCACGAAGATTGATCCTATATGAGTGGGGTTCAATCCGAGCATAGAGAGCGTTCTGATCTCTCTTCTCCGCTCATAGACGCTGTTTAACATGACCATCCCAACGTTAAACCCAACCATGACTAAGGGGATCAAGAGTTCAGCTGCCCCCTTGAACTCACGATAAGAACCAATATGGTAATAGGTAATGATCTTATTAGAAGAAACGGAAACATCATAATTAAAAACGAAGATAAGGGTCCTAACGATTGAATCTATACTCATTCCTTCTCCAGGTTGGAAGGTGATGTCGGAAAGTAAAGCAATCTGAGGCGCCCCTTCTGGATATCGCATGTTAGCCATTTCTTGAAGTTTCTCTACAGCCTTCACACCCATTATAATGACCTCCGTGCTGTTACAGGTTCTTAAAGAACCATCTGAAAGGAGTCGTGTTGGCCCGAATGGTTTGCCATCCATATCAACGAGGCTCATGTATTTTTCATCATTGACCATTCCACTGACAATGAAACTGCTTGAAACTCCGGCACCCAGCATCTCAAGAGTTACATTTTCGCCTACCTTTATGTTTAGATTGCTTGCGACACTCATGCTTATTAGTATCTCATCATCTCGAGTTTCGCTCAGGTAACCGCCATACTCAACCGTTTCGTCTAAGTGAGTGTACATCGACTCGTTAGTAGGCGTTACCCCGACAATTCCATATATGAACCAACTTTTCTTGGAATTTGAAAGTCGAGCGATAGGGTTAGAGCTTGGAATATTTTTTAGCCTCAACGCCACATTATTTATCTTCATTATCCTTGAAAGAGTCACCGGGTCATCAGATCCTAAAGGCGAAAAAAGAAGCGAGGTTTCATTCAACATCCGTTTCACCATCACTCCATCTGAAGGAGCAGTTGCACTTAATTTTTCGGAGACGATGCCAAAAACCGTTCCAAACGAAGTTAAAGAAGTGAACGCCAAGATGAGAATGATTATTGATAGTATGGTGAAGAAGCCTCGTATCCTTTTACGTCTTATCTCCCGCTTCCCCATGGAAAATATTATTGAGATGGCACTTCTCGCCGAGACCTCTCCCTCGACTTTCCTCTCCTTCCAAACGCGAGGAAGACCAAAGACAAGGGCTGAAACCCCTAAGAAGGAGAACACGGCAGATTCTAAGAAGAGAAGAGCATTCTCATCGATTATTATATGCGCACCAGGATATGAGAAATATAGGATGACCAAGAAGATGATGTAGATCAATACGCTTGAAAACATCTTTTTTCTCCTCTCCTCGAAAAAGAAGAAAGCCAATACGATGCTGAAGGTAGCCATGATTGCGGAGAGATAAACAGCACTTGTCTTACTAACTAGACGCATATTTTCAAGGTTACGAGAGACCAGGTTCATAGTTCCAAGCACATCGCGAAGGATTGACCAGCTTTTCAGATAATCGCCATCATCCTGCGCACTTGTTAAGATGGTCTCGGCCTCGATTCTTCTTTGCTCCGCATTTGCTAATGAGCGCCTCTCCTCAAATACGACGAAGCCGATATCTTGCGCCTCATCGATCTGAGAGGAAACATCTGTCAACTTCGATTTGACAAACTCTAAGCCTCTTCTGAGGCTGTAACTTGAGATTTGACAAGATTCTTTGGAGCCTTGATGAAGCATAAAGGGCGATGAACCGCTACGTAAAGTAAAAACCTCCTGTCTTATACGGGTTTGCTCCCACACGAAGAACCAGATATTTGCCTCGAGGTCTACTGGCACATTTGCTGGAACAATCACAAGGCTCCTACTTAAACCTAGGAACCATGCATCGACGCCATCCCCATACTGATTTATGAAGGACGCATTAAGTTCAGTCTTGCTTAGGACTTTGATAGAGATTCGTCCTCCACCAAGGCTTGAAGACTGAACTAGATACGGTGTGCCTTCCAGTTCAATTAATGCGCCGGGAATTAAAGAGAACGAGACCTCTCTCGAAGATTCAAACCTTTCTAATTTCTTGATGACGGGAACGTAATCCACGGTCTTTGCTGTAAAATTGCCCTTATATGCATATATCCAGTACGTGTGCCCGGTCTTTAAATAAGGGCCAGAGAGGTTATATTCTCCTCTCTTATCGGTAAAGTAAATTCCGGCTCCCAGTCTCGGCTTTCCAAGGGTGTTCAAATCCCACACAATTATGGTTGCATTCTCTATCGGGCTTCCAGTGTTGGCGTCGATAACTCTGCCGCAAATAGACGATGAAGAAGAAGCTGCATCACTACTGATGGATGACGAGAAAATTACCAGCATTACTAAGATCAGGGCAAAAGCGATCGTTAATTTCGGTTGTATACGCACATTGCAAACCTCAAATGTTTGAGAAACAAAAGACTTAGAAATTTATAAGTATTTTCTTTTAATCCACGTAGAAAATCAGAGCTGAGGAAATTATAGTGACCTAATATTTGCCTTTTTTTCAAACTGTTTCTCGTATATCCTTTGCACTTTTTGGATCGTATCAGCTTCTTCAGGAGATTTATCATCTCGGATTCGTGTTATACGAGCGAAGCGTAAGGCCATACCGCACTTGTATTTTGGGCTTTTCTGTATCTCGTTGTATTCTACTTCAACAACTATCTTAGGCAAAACGACAACTCTGTGCCCTTCTTCTCTGATGGAGATTTCTTTAAGCCGTCCAGTCATCTTGGCGATCTCTTCATCTGTCAGTCCCTTGAACGTCTTACCAACCGTGAGGAGCTCTCCAGTCTCCTCGTCTCGAGCCGCCAGATAATAGTCAGAAAGCCAGCCGTGCCTCCGTCCATAACCATACTCAGCTGCAACGATAAGCAGGTCTAAGGACTCCAACGTCTCTTTAATCTTAAACCAATGTTTTCCTCTGACTCCTGGGGTGTAGGGGCTGTCAAGCCGTTTCGCTACGATGCCTTCATGCCCTCCATTCGTTGCCTTCTTTAAGAATAGTTCAGCCTCCAGTGGGTCGCTGGTAATAATTTGATCCGTTAACGGTATCCCTCCAGCGTTCTCTCTAAGCCTTTCTCTCCGCTTGGTATAGGGTTGATCGATCAAGCTTTCGCCGTCAATGTATAAGAGGTCAAAAAGATATAGCGTGATTGGAATCTGCTTGACCATATTCTCGATATCGTATATTCTTCTAAACCGTCGCATAAGATGTTGGAAAGGTAAAGGATGGCCGCCTTCTCCTATGGCTATGACCTCGCCCTCGAGGATGCATTCCTGTGCTTTGATACGTTCACGGATCACCTCTACGACGTCGGGAAAACTTTTTGTAGCATCTGTAAGCCTACGACTAAAAATTCTAACCTCATCGTTTGACTTATGAATTTGGACGCGTGCACCATCCAGCTTATACTCAAAGGCAGTTTTTCCTCCGTGTTCTCTTATAGCCTCTTTTGGATCCTCAGCTGTCTGAGCCAGCATCAGCTTGACTGGCTTGAATATTTTGAAGCGAAGTTTTAAGATGCCTTCTTTGCCTTCTTTCTTGCATATGGATGCAACTTCGCCTATATCTCCAGATAGTAATGTTGCTGAATGGACGATGTTTAGAGGGACGTTGAAAGCCTTTGAAACCGCAGTTTCCATAAGTCCTTCTTGAAAGCCAGTCCTCATCTCGCCGATTATGATCTTAACGATGTATTTTGCTTCAAGGGGGCTAGATCTTCCCAGCAGTGTTTCAATTAAACGTTCCTTCTTTTCTCTTGAACCTTGACCTGAAGATTCAGCTATGGCTTCTAAAATACGTCTTACTTCAAGTATCGTTAAAGGCTTCTCGAAGAGAGTTACCTGTTTACGAATCTTGCTTGTCTGAAAGATTATCTCAACGGTAGATCCTACATCGCCTTCATCTTTGAAAATCCTAGAAAACTGCTGCCAATCAACTTCGGTTAACCGTTTAATCACGTTGACCAAGGTCGCCCAGCTAACGTCGAGTTCTCTCTGGTCCCACCTTGGAAAACTACGCCCGAGAACCATTGATACGGCGGGCTCAACCTCATCCTCATCTAATTTGTTTATAAAATCTGCTACTATATCGATCATCAAATTGCGTTTAGTTGTTGCTGTGATCTTTTCGCAGAGCTCAGCTACCGCTCGAAATTCCATAAACATACTTTATTTTCGATCTTTAAAGAGTCAACAGTCATTTAAACTCCGGTAACACTGCATAACTTCAAGACCTGTTCACGTCCAGATCTTGTCTATCTCATTTTGAATCTCACGTTTTCTCTTTTCGTATTCCTCTATTGAAATCTCGCTGAGTCTGTATCTCGCTTGAAGAGTTTCGAGCTGCTCTCTGAGCGTTCTTTCCTTTTCTTTACGGTCCTTAATTATTGAGTCAAAGAATTCAAGCATCTTCTCTATGTCAGGTTTGATCTTATTTAACGTCTCGCTTGTCAGCTTTCCTTCTTCAACCAGTTTTCCAAGTGAGTCATAACATGATCTTGCCTTCATGTCAAGGTTAAGAACGTCGCGGGGCGTCTTCCCAGCTAAAGGCTTCTCCAGATGGTCAAGGTTCATCTTAAGGTCTTTCTGAAGGGTCTGAAGTTGATTTCCTTCAGTTTTTAATGTGTTCATTCTCTCGTTGAACCTCTGATCGTCTACCTCGCTTATTTTATGCCTAACCTCGAGTTCTTCCATTGTCATCGTGATATCATCTAGGCGCTTATTTCTCCCGTCAAGGTCCCTTTTTAGTTCCTCTATTTTACGAGCACGAAGATTCTGAAGATCGTTCAGTCTTTCAGTGTATTCGTTATAAAGCTTCAGGAACACTTTTTCTGAGATCTCTTCGGACTTGATCAGATTGAGCAGAGAAACCTTTCTATCATAATACCCGGTGATGTTAGACATTAAGTCTAGTATCTCGCTCTTAACTGCAGGTGGAGCAGCAGGCGGAGGCGAAATCCTGACGGTGGGAGGCGGGGGCATCCTTGGAGGCTGGGTGGGCGGTGTAGGTGGCGCAAGTGGTGTTCGAGGCGGGGGCGCCTCGACTTTTTCTGGCGGAGCGACTCTCGGTAACTTAGCTCCGCAGTATATGCAGTAAACCATCGCGGGAACTAGCTTGCCACAGTTTGGGCAGGTGATACGTCTTTCTTCCTCGTGACTAAACAAACTTGTCCCCTTCGAATAATTAATACATATACAACATATTAATCTAATGCGAATTTATAAGAATAATTGTTGAGCCTCCCCCTTAAATTAGTTGTTAAGGCGTATGAAAAGAATAGGAGTCTTTTTCTTTAAATTAAGGTTAGCATCAAAAATTATAGATAAGTGACGAACGTTGGAGGAATACGTGAAAAATTCTTCGATTTTTCCTAGAACCCGTATTCCTAAGAATGGAGTATATACGCTGATCATGTTTGTGCCATACGAGAAAAGGATAGAGATCGGAAAGATCGGTGTCCAAAATTTTCCTAAGGGATACTATGCCTATACAGGCTCCGCTTTGGGAAAAGGAGCTTTAAGTTTGGAAGGTAGAATTTCTAGGCATTTAAGAAAGGATAAGAGGAAGAGGTGGCACATTGACTTCCTTTCAGCAGATAGAGATGTTAAGGTAATCTCTGCGTTGGTAGCCTCAACCAACGAAAAGATGGAATGCGAAATCAACCAATATCTACATGAAAAAATGTATGCAGCGATTCCTATTTTAGAATTCGGCTCCTCTGACTGTAAAAAACGATGCGGAAGTCACCTTCTTTATCTCGGTTGTGATGAGGGTGTTGTCAGGAAACTCACGAAGTCATATAAAGAAAAAGTAGGAGATGATCTTATTATTCTAAATTTTAGATTTTAACAGCACCAAGTTTATAAATCCTAATCGTAGACTACGAAGGTGAGGTGAAGAAGATTATGGCTGACAGTGACCAGTACGCATATGAAGCCGTGGAGGAATGGCTATGGAAAGTATACGCAGTCCCAGGTGTAGCCTGCGATTCACAAGACAGGGTTTACGTTGTCAGACGATCTCATCAACCAGCCATCCTCATCTTTGACAGCGAAGGCAACTTCCTCACATCCTGGGGAGAAGACATCTTCGAAGAGCCCCACGGCATCTGGATAAGTCGGGATGACCACATATATATCGCGGACACCAAAGACCATACTGTCAGGAAACTCTCCCTAGAGGGCAAGGTCATCATGACGCTGGGCAGAAAAGGCAAACCGGGCAAACCCGGCGAACCCTTCAACAGACCAACTCGCGCAGTAGAGTCACCCTCGGGGGAGATTTTCGTATCCGACGGCTATGGGCAGCAACGAGTCCACAAATTCGGTCCTGACGGAACTCTCCTACTCTCATGGGGTTCAAAGGGCAAAAGTCCTAGTCAGTTCGATCTTCCGCACAGCATCTGGGTAGACCGACAGGAACGTGTCTACGTCCCAGATAGACCGAACAACCGCATCGAAATCTTCACCCCAGAGGGGGAATTTATGGAGCAGTGGACCGACTTAATTTCACCAAATGAACTCTTTATTAATGCAAACAACATCGTTTACGTTACAGAGGGTACAGCTCAGCGGATTAGCATCTTGACTCTCGAAGGAAAGCTGCTGACGCGCATTAGAAGCAGAAGTCCTCACGGGATATGGGTGGACTCGGAAGGCGCCATTTACTCCGCCGAACTCATTCTAGGGCTCCAGAAGTTTGTTAGGGTTGTATGACGCGTTGAGCATTAAACCGTCTGAACCTGTTTATCCATCCATATGATAGGCTGATTCTCCGTGCAGTCTTTAGAACATCATTAAACGAAAGGATTGACGGATAAAAGTCTAAATTTTTGAGGAGCTAAGACCAAAGATCATATAGAAAAAGTTTGGTCGATTGGGATTACTTGCAATTTGTCACGCGCGAAGCAAAGTTCGATGATTTAGAGACACTTTACAGGATTGAACTTGAGTGTTTTGACCATGAAGCCTTTACGAAAAATCAGCTAGCATACTTTTTAAAAACGCCTAAATTTGTAAGCATAATCGCAGAGGTGAACGACGATATCGCCGGGTTCATAATCGGCTCGACTGAATACTATGAAAGTAAAATTTTCGGTCACATCTACTCACTAGATGTTTTGAAGAGATATAGAAATAAGGGAGTGGCCTCTAAGCTTCTCGACGACGCGGAAAAAATCTTTGTTAAGAGTGGAGTTAAAATGTGTTACCTCGAGGTGCGCACTGATAATGTTCCGGCATTAAGTCTATATAAAAAATGTGGCTACACGATCGTGGAGACTCTGAAAAATTACTATAAAATCGGGGTTAACGGATTTAGGCTCAAGAAAGACTTATCACATTAGCAGGCAAGGTATCAAAATTTCGTTTCAAGCATCTATAAATACTATGAGAAAAATATGGGTTGACGGACGCTAAAGCTGAATTTGTTCCAGGTTCCTAGCGAAGTATTCCTTATAGATTGATGTGTTTTGATTACATTCTATTTTTCTGGTATTTTGTGGTTGTGCAATTTCTGCATCACTAAAGAGAAAAATCACTTTTCATCATCCTCATTTACCATACGTATCTAACCAAAGAATCCAATTGTCCGAGTTATCTATATCGTTTTAAGCTTATCTTTCTTCGAGAGCTATAGCCCTGATCCATGAGGAGTCTAAGCCAGAGACCCGTAGAGGAAGACCGATATAGAAGACCCTTTCTTTTTTAACAGCGTCTAGGTTTACGAGGACTTCAATGATAGGTACATCATTCTTTAGGAGGTTATCATGCGTTGCCATAGCAGTGTGAGATTCCTCAACCCCGATGTTTTGTACGCCCAATAGCTTGATACGCTTTTCAGCAAGCCCTTTTGCGGCTTCGGAAGATATGTATGGAGATTCGGCGCCTCTGTACGGGCTCCACATGAGGACGATGTCACCGGCTTTCACCTTAGCTATGTGTTCGGTCTTTATCGGTCTGCCTTTTCCATCCTGAGGCTTCAAAAAATCGAACTTTAACACTATAGCTTCACCCATGAACGTTTCGATCGGCATCTCTGAAGCCGACTTGCCGTTCTTGATGTAATGCGCAGGCATCTCAACATGCGTGCCGATATGGCTCTCGGTTTCAACCCAGTGCATAAAGGTTCTATCTGGAGCGTACATATATTGGCGGATTTCGAACCTTCTAGCCTCGCGACTATGGATGTACTCGCCGTTCACCTTTAAAACGCCCGGATGCAGTTCAGCGGACAAATCGATTATTCTATAGTTTTTCAGATCGATCATTTTTTGTCACAACCTTTAGTTAAAGGTGATTGACACTTAAATTTTTGTGGATTACTCCTTTGACCTTTCCCATTTTTCTTTCTTCTTGTCAAACTCTTCACGTTTCATCAGAAACCGTGCAGGGTTACCGACAACCACCGAATCGGGTTGAACATCGCGAGTAACTACGGACCCTGCTCCTATAACGGCGTTCTCACCAATTCTTAAACCTGGCAGGATCGTTGAATTTGCGCATATTATCGCGTTTTTCTCCACAACTGTTCCTGCCAATCGTTTACTCTTTGGGTAAGGGTCATTCGTAAAGCAAACATTGGGCGCGATGAATACCTCGTCTTTTATAACGGTTAAGTGAGGTAGATAGACGTTTGACTGGATGCTTACGTTCTTACCAACTTCAACTCTTCCGTCAAGTTTTGTTGAAGAACCTAGGAGAGTTCCTTCACCTACGTGGGTACCTTCTCTTATCAAGACGTTGTGACCGGTTTCCACCTTGTCCTCAAGTACCGCAAGCTCGTAGATGACTGCACCTGATCGAATGATACAGTCTTCTCCAATCTTCGCCCCTTTGCTGATGGAGTCGTATCTTTGAATGTTAAAAGGTTCAATAGAAATGATGGGCTTGATCTTACTTTTGGTTGGATAACCGATTATCACATTTCTTCCGATGATTGATCTTGCCCCTATCGTTGTTTCTCCTAGAACAACAGCTTCGTCTTCTAGGAGTCCTTTAACTACAGCCCGAGACGATATAAACTTCATATTCATCCTCTATGGGAAGTTTAAGGCTTTACATCCTTTAAAAATATGGGGTAGACGTTCAAATTAAGTCTCCGTATTTTCGCTTTTCCGGAAGGTCTTCTTAGCTGAGTATACTAAGGATGTTCAGGTAGAAGATCGATTATTGCTTTCTGGAGGTGCCTCAAAACGAATCGTTCATCGACTAGTTCACCGTCCGAATCGTTCAAGCCTTTACAGCACGGGATGACTTTCAGCAAAACGCATGAACCAACCATCTCAAGGTAGAAGGGATAAAGCCTACATAACGCTGGTCTATAATCATAAATTGAGCATTCACAAATGCCTTCTTCTCTGTTATTTTTGAGGAAGATGCAGGAACCGTCCTCCCTGTTCTTCATCACACTCTGCATAACTTTGGGAAGTTTAAACCTCTTAAACGATGCGGATTCAGAATACTCGACGGAATCGTGCCCCGCTCTCTTAATTCGGTTAATGTCCCTTCGGCTTAACGGTGGACCGCCTAATTTGCAACATAGGGAGGCACAATGTTGACATTTAAATCTAAGGTCTCTGAGGTAGAAAATTATGTCTGCTATATCAACCTTGTTGCCTTTAAGAAATATTTTTGCGACAAGATCGTTCAATTCGTCACCCCAATTTATACAAATTAAGGGAGGAGGTTATTTGTTACGTGCGCACAGTAACACGGATTATCCTGAAGCAGTAGTGTGCATCGCCGCTGGAGCCCGCTGCGCCAGGTACGGCGCTGCTTCCACCCTTGATTGTGATCTTTGTGGATTCTGGAATCTCAAAGTGAACTGAGCTCATGCCTGGGAAGATGTGATACTCGCTCTCGTCAACCCCTTTAGACCACGGATTTATATTTACATGCTGCCCCCACAGGTTAGTAGCCAGCATCTTGACCCCTGTTCTCGGAAACTTCCACTCGACAGGTTCAGCTTCCAACATAACATAGCCTGGAGAGACGCACGCGCTTCCGATAACTGTAACGGCTATTATAGGCTCTTCCTCGGTAATAGTTATAGCTCCATATGGAGGAATGTCCAGCTCCGTTCCATCGGGGTTAAACTCAGCACCCGTGGGCTTTCCGTCAGCATCGAACCTACGTCCAAGCTCAACCCTAATGTTGGGATAGTTAAACGGACTCCAGTACTGATAGGTCTTCATGGTTAAGGCTTTCCTTGTTTGCATCGGTCTCTTTCTCAGCTCCTCAAGGCTCAAATAACCACTAGCAATTCTAACGGTTTCTAACTCCTCCTTAGTAAACTTGCCCTGTACTCTCTCAGGGTTTCTCATTAACGCACGCTCTACATTCTCTTTAGCCATTTAAACACCTCATGGATCTATTACGCGTTTTCCACTTATATTTTGAAGTTGATGTCGCCGTCTTTTTCATTGCATCAAGGTTGATGCTGTTAAAGTTTGTGTGGTAGAGGAGGAGATCTTCTCTCCAGGAGATACTATTCCCTTTATGTAGTTCGCCTAACCCCTATAAGACCGCTCTTAGCGATCTATGTGAGTGATAGAAAAGTTGGCAACACACTGGGATTCGTCGCAAGGTTAATATGCTTAATTTCGTTATTCATAACGATGTTATCGGAGAGAACGTCAATGTCTAAGCCCGAAGTAAAGGATCTTTCAGATGAAGAATTGGAGTTCTATTCACGTCAGATAGTCCTTCCAGACATAGGTTACAATGGACAACTGAAACTTAGAAATGCCAGGGTTTGCATAGTTGGCTTAGGCGGGCTCGGCTCTCCAGCAGCACTACAATTAACCGCTATGGGTGTGGGTTACCTCCGCCTAATCGACCGCGATGTTGTCGAGCTCTCAAACCTACAAAGGCAACACCTTTACAGCGTAAACTTCTTAGGATACCCAAAGGTCGAGGTTGCAGCAAAAAGGCTGCGTGAATTAAATCCGAATATAGAGATAGAGCCTCTACCTTTATCCTTAAACGTGGACAATGCTGAAGACGTAGTTAGGGACGTAGATGTAGTGGTCGATGGACTCGATCGCATGACACCGCGTTACGCATTGAATAGAGCATGCGTAAAACTTGGGGTGCCCTACGTTTTCGGCGCCGCAATCATGACCTTCGGGAATGTATCCACAATAATGCCAGGCAAGACTCCGTGCTTAGAGTGTTTCCAAGGAAACCTTGACGACGCAACATTGCCAACGTGCGCTGTAGTGGGTGTCCACCCCTCGATTCTAAGCATAATAGCCAGCGTCGAAGTCTCAGAGGCGATGAGGATCATTCTCGGAGATAAGCCTCATCTAGCGAATAAGATTCTTCACTGCGACATCGGGGATATGAAGTTCGATGAAGTAGAAATCTCAAAAGCCGAGAATTGCCCAGTATGCGGCTCAAAACCTTCAGGTTCTCCGATGCCGCTGAAGCAGAAATTGGTTACTGAAGTCTGTGGCAGAGAGGGGAAGAAGGTCTTCGTAATCACGCCGAGAAGAAAACTCGAACTGGACATGGACGAGTTATATTCATTCCTCAAAAATAATGGTTTCAAAGTTAGGGTTAAGGCTGATCTCGGTTTAACCTTTAACGGCGGCTTGAATGGAACGGCAAGCATTCTGAAGAGTGGCATAATGATAATCGAGGGCGCAGACAACGAAAAAGAGGCTTACGACTTCTACAGCAAGATAGTGATCGATGAGTTAAAGGTTTCCCGCTCAAACATAGAATAAAGAAAAGACATGATTATCCGGTTAACCAACGCGCAAATAGGTTTACTCATCGAAGAGACGAGAAAGAAGTATCCTATTGAGGCTTGCGGCGTTCTATTTGGAGATGTAAGCAGTAACGAAGCTGTTGTAAGAAAAATTATTTTGGTCCATAACATATTGGAATCACCCACCAACTTTCAGATCAATCCGGAGGAATTCTTAAAGATCTTATTCAAAGCTGAGAAAGGTGGTATGCAACTCATCGGATTCTTTCACTCTCACCCTGCGGCTCCATATCCATCCATAACTGATGTTAGATACATGAAGCTCTGGCCTGAAAGTATTTGGCTCATAACCTCATCCATCGATTACAATGTAGCGGCATATAAAACCGTCAACGGTGCGCTTCAGAGAATCAATATAGAAGTTAATTAATGAATGTAAATATAGAGTGAACTGTTTTTAATACACTAAAAATATAAGTACTATTTTCTCTTTATTTGTATCGGAGAATATGCGGGGTTGATGGTGTTGAATGCGCAGGAACGTTTCGTAGCTTTTTTAACTTTCAAGAAGGTTGACCGTGTCCCTTTCATGCCGGGAGGACCCAACGCGGAGGCTTTACACCGTTGGTATGGCGAGGGGTTACCGCCCAACATGACATTTGATGAGTATCTCGGCGGTTTCGACTCGATGATACATCTCGGCGGGGTTCACGGTATGGATACAATAGATTTTGGACCTGTACCCAGATTCGCAGCTGTAGGTAAGGGTCATAAAGCATCCGTAGGCACGGATAAGCCGTCATGGGTCGTCAGCGAAGACAATCGTACCAGCACCCTGATTGATGAGTGGGGAGTTACACAGAGAATGATGAAAGGCGCATTCTGCGGTATGCCTCAGTATATAGAATTCCCAGTCGAGAAAGTTGAGGACTGGGAGGAGATGAAGGAAAGGTTCAACCCCTCCGATCCGCGTAGATACGGCGTAAAGTGGAGCGACGACCTCATCGAGTTCCTCAACACCGTCGACCTACCTGTACGGATGACTATGCCCGGCTTCTTCTGGAAAGGCAGAGAGTTCATGGGCCTCGAAAACTTCTTAAAGGCCTTCTATAAGAACCCTGAACTGGTTGACGAGATGATGGAGTTCTGGTGTGACTTCCTCATAAAAACCTCCAGAAAGGCTGTCGAAGCAGTCCAGATCGACTACGTGATCATCGGAGAGGACATGGCTTACAAGACAGGTCCCCATCTCTCGCCTAAGACGATAAGAGAGTATATACTTCCAGGTTGGAAGCGGCTTATTAGCTTCCTAAAGAAGAACCATGTGAAACTCGTCTTCTGCGACAGCGACGGAAACCTCGACTACCTCATACCCCTCTGGCTTGAAGCAGGCTTCGATGGAAGCTGGCCTCTAGAAGTAGCAGCTGGAAACGACGCCGTAGCCATCAGAAAGAAATACGGAAAGAGATTTGCCCTGTTTGGTAATGTTGATAAGAGAGTGCTCCTTTACGGGAAGGAGGCCATAGACCGAGAGCTCGAGTATAAACTACCTCTCACCGAGGAGGGTGGATACATACCCAGCATAGATCACGGCGTCCCCTCCGTACCATTCGAGAACTACAAGTATTACGTGCAACGGCTCAAAGAATACATTTTTAAATAGTAGTGTGAATATCCAATAAGGTTTCTTTATTATTTCTTTCTTTACGGTTACGTGCCATTTTCCATCGTTATCATTTGCTATTCTCTCGATGTCCATTCCTAGTTCTTTAGCCGCCATATTGTATCCACTTTGAATCCTTATCTGTAACTATTATTTCTAAGATTTCTTACAATATTTATTTATCTTTCAGTTACATAGAAATTGTGTGGCGTAACCACCTTGAACTCCATCGTGGCTCTCATAAACTTGAGAAAGGTTTATCGAATGGGCGAGACCGAGGTTCCGGCTCTAAACGATGTGAACCTCGAGGTCAAGCGGAGCGAGTATGTAGCGGTTCTAGGGCCGAGCGGTTCAGGAAAATCGACCATGCTGAACATAATCGGCGGGTTGGATCGACCAACAGACGGCCTAATCCACGTCGACGGCGTAGATCTAAGAAGCCTCAAAGAGTCTAAGCTAGCCCGTTTCAGAGCCGAAAAGGTGGGTTTCGTCTTCCAATTCTTCAACTTAATTCCGACTTTCACAGTCTTGGAGAACATCATGGTTCCAGCTGAGATACTTGGCCTTAGACGAGAGGAGACCAGGACGAAAGCCGAGAGGATCCTGAACAAGGTTGGACTAGACAAAAGGCTCAACCACTTTCCTCACCAACTCTCGGGAGGCGAACAGCAACGGGTTGCTATCGCTAGGTCCTTTGTCAACGACCCAGTCTTACTACTTTGCGACGAGCCCACTGGGAACCTCGACACAAAGACCGGAGCCGAGATAGTTAACCTACTAAACGAGGTGAACGAGGAGCAGAAGACCACGCTAATCGTTGTGACTCACGACCAGCGGATAGCCAGTGCGGCCAACCGTATTGTCGAACTCGTCGACGGACGGATCGTGAGGGAATACTGATGCAGCCCTACCTGAGGTATGCTGTGAGAGGCTTGACGAAGCGTCCTTGGAGGTCATTTTTCATCATCTTTATGATGATCATTTCGGTTATGTTAATGTCTGGAACCACGATCGCCATTAACGACATCCCCTCGATGGTCGAGGCCACAGTTGAGGAAGCCAACATGGCGGATTTCTCCCTCAACCTTAAGGCTGCACCAAAATTGATCGTCGAACAGATATGTGAGGATAAAGAGCTCATCCAAGAATACGAGGTTAGACTAGTCTTCAAGAGCATAGCCTACACGGTAAAAGGTTGGCCTGAGAGCACCGAAATTTTGCTCATCGGGGTGGAGGCTCCGGTGAGATTGAATAGGGTCACGATGATTAGTGGGAGACTCTTCGAGGAGAATGAGGATGTCATAATTGTCGAACACGACTACGGTGAGAACGTCTTCGGGAAAAGCGTCCTCGTCGAGACACCTACTGAGAACGTCACCCTGGAGGTTGTGGGAACATGTAGAGCCGTGTGGATGCCGAGGTGGAGCGGCAGCTCCACCGCGTACGCCCTCATCCCTATTGGGGTTCTCCAACGCATTCTCAACGCCAAGAACCTAGTGAACCAAGTCCTGGTGAAGATCAGAGAAGGTTACGACCTAATCGATTCCATGAAAAAGATGAGCGAAGAGTTTGAGCCTTACGGGGTCGTCTCCAAGTCGATTGAGGGGAAGGTTGTCCCGTTCGTCGAGACCCAATCCTATTACAATTACTTGGTTAGGCTCTTCTCCTTGATCGGGTTCTCACTCTTCGCTGTAAGCTTAACACTGATGTACAGCTCACTCAGCCTTATGGTGACCCAAGAGTTCAGGGAGATAGGAACCTTAAAGGCACTAGGAGCAACGCGGAGAAGCATCATCATAACATACGCCCTAAGAAGCATACTCTTAGGGCTGGTTGGAAGCAGCATGGGAGCCCTTTCAGGAGTAATCGTCGCCCGTGCTCTCATGACTGGTTTCGCCTATGCAAGCTTAACCTTCGAGGGTGCGGCTTATGTTGCCCGCTCCTTGGCAGAGATACTGCAAGAGAACAAGGAGATGCTGATTCTCCACGGGAGCCTGGGGATTGGCCTCTCTCTTCTCTTGGTGTTTCCTTCAGCCCTGTTCGCCTCAAAGATCTCGGCATCTCAAGCAATAAAGAGTTTCCCAGGGTTACCCGCGATGAGTGGCAGTTCTAAGCCTCGATTGGGACATGGCCCCCTTTTCCTTAAGTACGCGTTAAGGAGCCTAACAAGGAGAAAGGGTCGGGAGGTCGCCATCGTGATCGTTATAGCCATAAGCGTCGCCGTCAACTCGACATTAATAGCAGCGTCCGAGTCTCAGCAAGCCATACTCAACGAGACCTCTAAAGCCTTAAACTTCGACTTCTTCATCTGCCTGAATAGACGTTTCAACAGCACGCTGTTGGAGAAGGATCTCAAACCCTTCGTAGGGAACATAACCTCCTCCGAGTTCGGGTACTACACTCAGGTTAAGGCAGCCGGCTACACGTTTTTCGTCATAGGGACGCCAATAAACGCCACTTACTTTAGTTATTCCTTAGTTGAGGGCAGGCGGTTCAAGGAGAGTGAGGACGGGGTCATCTTATCAGAAAACCTAGCGAGAACGCTGAATATGCGAGCCAACGATATCCTAACCTTCTCAAACGAGAGGATCAGCTTAGATGTCACAGTGGTTGGGGTGAGACGAGACCCGGTTTTTAATGTGCCTATCGTACCGTTATATACGGCTCAGAAGCTAGAGGGCTCTGAAGGAAGGGTCAACGCGATAGTGATCAAGGCTAAAGAAGGGGTGAACCTAGACCGTCTAATACAGGATGTAAGGAGAAACATACCGGGATACCTCTGGCATATCAAGAAACCAGGTGTCATCGACATAGTGTCCGATGTACTGACTAAGACTTTTCAATCGACAGCAGCCGTTATGATAGTCTTCACTTGGGTTACTTCGCTCCTCCTCATATTCAGCATAGCTGGCCAAGACATCAACGAGGAGAGGGTAGTTATAACGATACTTAGGGCTCTAGGTATGAGTAAGGAGAAATGCATCCTCATGATAGTCTTTAAACTATTGATCTTGGGTTTGCTCGCGGCATTTTTCTGCATTCTCTTCACCCCTTTAATCCTACAGATATTTTCAGAATTTCTATCACGGAACATGATCTTCTCGGCGCCTATAGGTCTATCAACAGGTGTGCTCCTAAGTTCAGCCCTTTTCATCTTGATGACGACACTGCCAAGCGGACTGGCTCTAGGAATCTATGCGACGAGCGTCAAGATCGCCACAGCCCTACGATACGAGTAAAACAGGTCTTATAGAGGAAGTACTACTCCTAACATTTTCAAAGTGAAGATTTTTGAATGTTCTTTGAATGACTAGAAAAGCCTGTTTTGGTTTTTCTTATGGTTACGTGCCATTTCCCACAGTTATCATTTGCTATTCTCTTGATATCCATCCCTAGTTCTTTGGCCGCCATTGTTATGTTCCCCTTTAAATCCTCGTCTATAACTATTATTTCTAAGATTTCTGCCCTTTCCATCTTATCCATCGCTCTTCTCGACTTTACAAGTGGAACGGGACATACTTCACCGCTCAAGTCGAGGATTAAACCCATTTTCCTTCACCTGCTAACCTCTGAAGTTTAATTTTAGCCCTTTAATGTTAGGCAATTTGTCAAGTCTTTCATGCATCTCTTCTACAATGTAATTCTTGAACTCGTCGTCTTCAGACATATTAAGGTCCATCTCCACCTTCCGATCCTGAATCTTTATCTCCTCTAATATTCCAGTAGATACGATGTCTCTGCCAATCTTCGGATTTATGACATGCCTCAAACGGCTTCTAACGAAACTCTCATCCAACTCAGGAACCTCAACTAAGCCTCGTTCTTCCTCGTACTTCCTAATAGCCGACCTTAAGCCATCTATCGAAAGCACGGCGCAATGCATCTTAACGGGAGGCAGACCCTCTATCTCCTCAGCTATCTCCTTGAATGTGAGCTTCTTAGCCTCTTCCAATATTTTTTCCTTAACCATTTCAGTCATCATCGAGGTTGTCGCTATGTTGGCGGCGCAGCCGTATGACAGAAACTTTATGTCCTCTATCTTCTTTTTTTCCTTGTCTATCTTCAGGAAGATCGTTATCATGTCTCCGCACGCCAAGCTGCCCTCAGTCACCTTGACATCCGCATTGGGCATCTCACCCACATTTTTTGGGTTCTTAAAGAGTTCTAGAAGCTTCGGCGAGTACATACGCTCATAAATAGACAACTATTCTCACCTCCTCCCTACGGGGCTTATCACCCTGAGCTGTCCTACAA
>Ga0315310_10000229_pt1 | contig 36820 bp, 38 predicted proteins | sample TDP5_MG_FD_203630 | JGI IMG/M metagenome (GOLD analysis project Ga0315310, IMG submission 203630) | Freshwater sediment microbial communities from Lake Towuti, South Sulawesi, Indonesia - TDP5 | ecosystem: Environmental > Aquatic > Freshwater > Lake > Sediment | place: Indonesia: South Sulawesi...
CTAGGCTCGCTGTTGAAACAGGACTGTGGATTCTATACGAATGCGACCACGGCGCCTTCCGTTTCACGGGTCCAAGCCGACTTATAGCCGAAGGAATGAAACAACGTAAGCCAGTTAAGGAATATCTTCAGTTGCAGGGAAGATTCCGCCATCTCACGGACAAGGACATTGCCCTAATTCAAGAGTGGATAGACAAAAACTGGCAAGAATACAGCAAATTTGCTGCGTCTACTAAAGGATGAGCACAGATTCTGTTGATTTAGCTCAAATCATCCAGCACTGCACGCGTTTAAAACCTAATGCAAACGTCCTTTGAGGAAACTCTCTGAAACCGCAGATATTTTGGCTAGGATGCCCTCTAAATACGTTAATTAGATCAAGCATTATTGATAAAACATGGGAAAATTTAAGAAGCTATAACTAAATGTATAATCAGCAATGCGTCATGAGATACAATGCTGGATGGAAAAATATGGCAACGCCAGAGAAACAGGAAAAACCTGCAAAGACTGAAAAACCCGAAGCACCCAAAGAGCCTGTTAGAAGAGCTGAAGGGAACGTTGTCTTCATAGGAAAAAAGCCGATCATGAACTACGTTATCGCCTGCTTAACGTTCTTCAACGCTGGGGAAAAAGAAGTTTGTGTCAAAGCCAGAGGAAGAACAATAAGCAGAGCGGTTGATACCATGGAGTTGCTTCGCCGAGCTTTCGTAAAAGATTTGGTTCTAAAAGAAATAAAAATCGGCACCGAAGAGGTAACACGAGAAACAGGCAGAAAATCTAATGTATCCACAATAGAGATAACGGTGTCCAAAACAGAACCCGCTTGACCTTCTCCAACAACAATAAGTTGCCAATGCGTATCGAGTCTTCTCTTTACTTAATTGTCTCTGTGCTTTGTTTCTTTAGCGGGTCTTTTGAACAAGGATAGAAACGCCTATAAAACGCCTCACTCCTAATGGAATATTCTTCTCAAGGTGACCGAACATGGGCGATTATCCCAAAATCGTTGTGCGACCCCCTGGACCCAAAGCCCGCGAGCTCATCAAAAGAGATGAAAGAGTCATTTCCCAGTCGTTTGTGCGGTTTTATCCCCTTGCTATTGACATCGGAAAAGACTGCATCGTGCGTGATGTCGACGGCAACGAATACATTGACCTTAACTCTGGACTTGTCTGCTTAAACGTTGGGCACAACCATCCTAAGGTTGTAGAAGCAATCAAGAAACAATGTGACCACTACCTTCACTATTCTATCACCGACTTCATGTATAGAGAAGTTGTGGATTTGGCGGAAAAACTGTGTGAAATCACTCCTGGTAATTGGGAAAAAAAGGTTTACTTTGGAAACAGCGGTGCGGAAGCTATTGAAGGCGTCGCCAAGGCTGCGCGATGGCATACTCGGCGACAGTTGTTTATCGCCTTTATCAGTGCTTTCCACGGCAGAACGCTAGGTGCTCTTTCCTTCACAGCCAGCAAGCCTGTTCAACGTCGACATTTCTTTCCATTGGTTCCCGGCGTCACCCATGTGCCTTATCCTTATTGTTATCGCTGCCCGTATAAGTTGACATATCCAGATTGCGACTATTGGTGTGTCAACTTCATCGACGAGTATGTCTTACAGAAGTATGTTCCGCCTGAAGATGTTGCAGCCTTTGTTTTTGAGCCCATCCAGGGGGAGGGCGGCTACGTGGTCCCTCCGCCTGAATATTTTCAGCGCCTGAAGAAACTGGCCGACAAATATGGCATATTGCTCATAGACGACGAGATTCAAGCTGGCATGGGCAGAACAGGCAAGTGGTGCGCCATAGGACACTGGAAGGTTGAACCCGACATAGTTTGCCTAGCTAAATCAATAGCGTCTGGATTGCCCCTGAGCGCAATCGTCGCTCGAGCAAAAGTTTTGGACTGGGAAGGCGGTTCTCACGCCTCAACATTCGGCGGAAATCCAGTTGCCTGCGCCGCTTCGTTGGCTGTCCTAGACGTGATCAAGAATGAACGCCTGATGGAGAACGCTGTTAAACAGGGCAATTACATTATGAAGCGTTTTAACGAGGTCAAAGAAGAAATCGAAATACTCGGCGATGTGCGGGGCAAGGGTCTGATGATAGGTGCTGAAATAGTTGAAAACAAGAAAACAAAGGCTTACGCTCCTAAAGAAGTAGAAGAGATAATAATGCGAAGCTGGAAACGCGGCGTAGTGGTCATAACGTGCGGCAAATCAACAATCAGAATAGCGCCACCATTAACAATAACGAAAGAACTCGTTGACCCAGCCCTAGACATTCTAATAGACACGATGAAAGAAGTGGAAAAAGAAAAGTAAGCCTAAACTCTCATTCTCTATTCTTTTTTCTTGAGCTGAGCATAGGATCCATAGCTGACTATGATAATCTTCCTCAGACGCGTAATCTTGATCACAATAGACACAGCCATACCAATTTTCATTCTGTAAATTCCGATGGATATAGTTGAATATGTGTGCGCAACTTCGATAAATCCGCTGTCCAAAAGAGTTAAGCCGTCAATTGGCGGCGTGCACCTTAAAAGTTGGTGGAGACAATTATAGCTAAATTAAAAATAAGAGGGAGAACCGATGGAAGTGAGTTTACTGGCACCATGTAACTATTACTGCGGTAACTGTGCCTTGTATAAAAGGAACAAATGTTTGGGGTGCGCACAAGAAAGCGAAAAAGCTCAAGCCCAAGGAAAAGTGTTCTGTGAAACCTACCTATGCGCCCAAGACAAGAAACTAATTACATGTTCTGACTGCAAAAGTTACCCGTGCGAAAAATACGATACAGGAATTTTTGCTGCGAGTTTCATTAAATGGATTAGAGAAAAATTGAACGAACCACAATAGCGCATCTAAAAGGGGTATGAGCCCAATGCCTTCAATCACACCTTTTTGCTTTTAAGACCCTGGCTTCGAAGCAATTTCCACGGTTGTTTGTGTACGCGAAACCAGTTCCAGTAGATTTGAGAATCCTTTTCTGGCGTAAATATTTGACACCTTTATTCGCGCCCCAATTGTCAAGTCTCTTGCGGTTTCTACCAGTTGGCGCCAGAGGGAAATTCTAATCTTACCAGTTTCGTCGGATATGTCAAAGGATGCAACCAACACTTTTTCATTGCGTGACGTAACCACTTCTCGTATGGTAGGCGTCGTTGCAACCATTGCTTCGATTGTAAAGGGTCCACCTTCATTTCGAATGTCGGCTATGTTGCATTTTTCCTTCTTTACAGGGCTCTCTCTCACTGGAGGAAGAGAAGGAAGAGGTGGAAGACCTACACTTTCTGACGTAGCAGGATTTATTGTTAAGTTTCCTTTTTCTCCCAAGTTTATCTCGGTTTTTCCGAGACGCTGTCTCGTGTAAGCGTGTTCAATCAAGACAACGTCTCCCACGTTAATTTGTATAGCTGCTTCCGCCTTTTCATTCCACAGGCTGAGTTGAACCGTGCCAGTCGCATCCATCAAATGAACCGTTGCAACTTTGCCAGTGTCGCCACTTGGGCGCTTGAACTCCCTCACAGCTTCGATTCTGGTGACTCGCGCCATAACATTTACGTCGCGCATGCTGGACTTCAAATCGCCTATCTTGATGAGCCCCGAGGGATGAACTGGAAGCGAGATTTCATGCTCAGCGAGTTTCTCGATTTGTGTGGTGCCTTCAACATGCAACTCAAGTCCGCCACTGAGTGGTTCTTTAACCCTTGCGTCCATAATTCGCAGGTAACCGCCTTTTTCCACGTCACCTAGGTAATCTACCTTTTCATTCCAAAACACAACCGTAGTCTCGCCTGTCTCGTCCTTTAGTCTTAATCGTCTCACCTTGCCCACGGTGCCTTCTTGCCTCTTAAACTCTGATGCAGGGTAAACATCGTGCACCAAGCCCATAACACTAGCCCTCTTGCTCTCACTGGTTAAGTTTCCAATTTTGTCTATAAAATCGGCAACTTGGGGGTAGTCTGTTTCTCCAGCGTCTGGAGGCGCAATCTGAACCTCGCCGCGCTGTCCTACATGCAACTCAAGTTTGCCGTCTAGACCTTCGCGCACGTATCCATGAGAAACCTTGATTATTTGCCCTGAACGAATTTTTCTATCCTCAACCAAACCGATTTTGTCGTTCCACAAAACCAAACGTAATGTGCCAGTTTTGTCGGCGAGTACTAAACGAGCGACTTTGCCCTCAGTCAAATCAGAGCGAGCAAATGTTTGAACTGGGTAGACAGCTATTACGCGCCCAATAAAAGTCACATCATTCAAGCCTGAAACTAAGTCTTTGATGCTAATTACCTCTCGTAAAGGCGTTTCTTCGGTTGAAATTTCAACTCCTAACTCCGTAGCCACTATGCGGGCTGCTACTTCGTCGAGGAAGTAATCTTCAGCCGAGCGCTTCTTCTCATAAATCTTCTTGAGAACGTCTTCTCTGGACAAATCACGTCTAGCCATTAGAATGTGCTGAATAATCTGTTCCAAATTCACTTTTGGCGCCTATCATAATTCGCCGTCAAGCTTTATTAAATCTGTTTGCAGTGATTTGATTGAAGAAGGCGAAGCCTGTGAACGACGTGTTGCTTTGGAACATCGGCTTAATACTGGTTCTCGCTGGATTCGCCATCTCGCTCTTAGCAGTTTTACTTTTAGTCGCGTTAAGCACCAGGGGCAAAGGAAAGATTAAAGGTGGAGGCGCCATCATAATAGGACCTATCCCAATAATCTTCGGCACAGACAAACAATCAGTGAAGGTAATTCTTATACTGTCTATAGTTCTGGTTACATTATTGATAGTTTGGATGCTTTTTTCCAACTATATTTTAAAATGAGCGGAGGAAACAGCACATGGCAACTGTGGAAGAAGACCTATCAGCTCCAACGTCGACACTTCCATTGAAAATGTTTCTTTTAGGTTTCTTGCTGATGTTTCTAGGAGTAATTATAATCATGATCGCAGCTTTTCTTAGGAGTGATGTAACCGCAAGTGGCGGCGCCGTCATAATAGTTGGTCCAATTCCCATAATTTTAGGAGCTGGTCCCTACGCCATCCTGGCAGTTGTGTTGGCTATAATCCTAACAATTATCAGTTTAATTGTGTTTTTCTGGCTACGCAGAAAGACTTTCCAAAGATCAGGCTGCAGGCTTAGGCTTCGGTTTTTCTGTGGGTGGCGCTTCTTCTCTGGCAAAGATCATGTATAAGAAAGCTAAAATGATAATGAAGAAGGTAGTGACCATTAGGATTGTGACTATCACGGTTTCATAGAAGATTGCTACATCCATGCTGAACTCACTTTCCTTCAATATTTGGATGAACGAAACTATTTAAGGAGTACCTTCCTCACTCTGAACCGCCCGCTTCTTGGGCGTTCTCTCTTCAGGTGCTTTCCACTCCTTAATTAGAATATCGAAAAATCTGTCGTCGTCCTCGAAAAGGTCGAATTGTCCAGTTGCCTCTGACAACTTCTGGGCAATAATGTGATAACAAACGTGACCTCGGTGGAAGAGAAAATAAAAGTCACTGCATGAACAATAATCGGCTGCAGGCATAACCAAATAATCTCGTTGCTTGCCCACAACTATCCAAACAATTCTGCCACTTGGCTGGAAAACATATTTCTTGACCCTGCTCTCTTTTAGCGCCTCCAAAGCCTTAGTTAGGCGTTGGCCAAAGGCTGCTAACAGCTGGGCAACATGGTCTTCAGAAACTTGACCCACTGCTCTTACATCTCTGCAAACGTTTTCCAGTGTGCGAGCTTCATTCAATTTTTTCATTAGGACGCTCTCATTTACCAACTATACTCTCTGCAACCGTCCTACCCAGTTTTCGACACTTTTCTAGGGTGGCTTCGCTTGGCGTGTACAACACTGTTAGTCCAGGAGACACTATCTTCATGCCAAACCTGTTCTTCAATATTTCAAGGATGAGTTCAGGAGCCTCACCACTCCAACCGTAAGAGCCGAAAGCTGCACCGACTTTGTCCTTAAGCTGAACATTGGCTCGCGCCGCCTCCTCCAACATCTGTTTAACGGGCAAGGTCATGTCATGATAATACGTGGGTGAACCAAAAATTATGGCTGAAACCTCAGCGAGTTCTTCTGGACGCGCATAATATTTCAGCTCAACCTCTACGCCCGCCACTAAACGAGCTCCTTCAGCAACAGCCTCAGCCATCTTTTCAGTGTTGCCCGTCTGACTATCATAGAGTATCAACAGCTTCGCCATCTTGTGAATTCTCCTACCCTTCTCTTTTTATGAATTCACAATCTTTAAGATTACTGTTTTCCAAGACCACAAAAGACAGGACTTGTCTACTCAAAGATGCCCCATCCGTCAACTATCATCAATCCAAAACACACCATAAAACCCATTAAATCACTCTCACATCACCCACAAAACACCAACACCAAACAGTTACTAAAACAACCAAAAACAAACAAAAGTCACCAAATTCACACTACACCAACCACAGTCAAGAAGGTTAAGAATAAAAGTAACCATTGTTACATGTCTATGCAAAAACATGAACAAATGGATGCTCAAGCCATGTCTCCTCACAAACTGCGAAAAACCCGAAAACGCCGCGGCTCTCGAACCATGGGTTGGGGACAAATAGGGCAACACAGAAAACACAGCCAAAAAGGCGGAAGAAAAGTCGGACGCCACAAACACCTATGGACATACGTTCTAAAATACGAACCAGACTATTTTGGAAGAAAAGGCTTCACTTCACCCCAGAGTCTAAAATCAAAAACAAATGCAATCAACATCGGCCAACTCGATGAACTGGCTGACAAACTAACCTTAGAAAAGCGATTGGAAAAGAAAAGAGGAAAAGCTTTCATCGACTTGACCCAATTCGGATACCATAAGCTCTTAGCCACCGGCAAAATCACCAAACCCATCCTAGTTAAAGTGGAATCATACTCCCAAGGTGCAGCCAAAAAAATCGAGGAGGCTGGCGGGCAGATCCTAAGTGAAAAAACAAAGGAAGAAACCATAGAGACAGCGCCTAAAGATTAATTACCATCCGTTATGATTTGCCTTAACGACAAAATCGAAAAGGAAGAATCCATCGCATGGCTGGACGATTCCTCTCAGTGTTCAAGCCCATTTCGAGGATAACACCTGAAGTGAGCCCACCAAAGCGCAAAATTGGGTTCAACGAGAAGCTCTTCTGGACTGGCTTGGCGCTGGCCTTATATCTAGTCATGGCCGAAGTGCCACTTTACGGTGTGCCACCGACAGAACAAGGCGATCCATTTCTGTATTTACGTGTTATCTTCGCCTCTCACCGCGGCTCTCTCATGGAACTAGGCATTGGACCCATCGTTACAGCTGGACTCATCCTTCAATTGTTAGCCGGCTCAGGAATGATTCAGTGTGACATGGCTAACCCAGACGACAGAATGCTTTTCACCACAGCCAGCAAGTGGTTTTCAATTATTCTTATAGGGGTTCAAGCGTCCGCCTACATAATCGGCGGCGTCTACGGAACACTAGACCCACGAGCTTCTGTGTTTGTGTTTTCTCAACTGGTGGTTGCAGGGGTAATACTCATGCTGCTCGATGAATTAATACAGAAGGGTTGGGGAATAGGAAGCGGAATCAGCCTCTTCATCCTCGCTGGTGTAGCTCAAAGTATCCTATGGGAAAGTTTGTCACCTGCTCCGTCACTTGTCGGGCCGCCGGAATCTCTAAGAGGCTACGGGGCCATAGTTGCTTTGATTCAGGCGTTAATGCAAGGTACATTTACCACACAATATCTGTACGATCGATATGGAACAAACTTGCCAACAATACTTGGATTAATCACCACAATCGCCGTTTTCCTAGTAGTAATTTATGTCGAAGGCGTGCGCGTTGAACTGCCAATATCCTACGCGGGATATAGAGGCTATAGGGGCCGATATCCAATCAAACTCTTATACGTGTCCAACCTCCCAGTGATTTTCGCCTCAGCGCTTTTCGCCAACATCTACTTCATATCTCAACTCGTATGGAGTAACTACAATAGAAACAACATGAACCCTTGGCTCAGTTTGCTCGGTACATATATCATACCCACAGGGCAAGGCAGCAGCCCTGTGCCAAACGGTGGCTTGGTGTACTATGTTATTTCACCGAGAAGCATACCCGACTTGCTAAAAGACCCCACTAGAGCCCTAGTTTACACTGGCATCTTAGTTGGCTTCTCTATTGTCTTCTCTCTCACATGGCTTGAGGTCGGCGGGTTAGGACCAGCCACGGTAGCCAAACAACTCGTGGATGCAGGTATGCAGATTCCAGGATTTAGAAGGTCAGAAAAACCTATAGAGCAAGTTTTGAAACGCTACATTCCAACCGTGACAATCTTAGGCGGTGCCCTCGTTGGTTTTATCGCATCAGTAGCCGACTTCTTCGGAGTTTTTGGAACAGGAATGGGTGTCCTTCTATCTGTAGGCATACTCTATCAATATTACCAGCTCCTAGTGCAAGAGCGCATCTCCGAAATGTATCCAGCCCTGCGGCGTTTCTTCGGAGGCTAATCAAGGCAGTGGGTGAGTTAGAACCATGGCGCCCTTCTTGGATTTCTTGCAGCCTATAGTCAGCATCGGATTAGTTTCTATGTTCGTTTCGTTTGTTATTACGCTTAGCACCCGCCTCCTCACAAAAAAGGAGCAAATGGAAGCTTGGAGGAAGGAATTATCTAGGTTGCAGGCTGAAATAAATAAGTTAAGACGCTCCAACGATAAAAAATCCCTCGAAAAGCTGAAAAAATTGCAAACGCAGATGTTAGCCATTCAGTCTAAAGTGTCTATGCAATCGCTGAAAGTGATGCCTATCTCCCTAGGGGTATACTTTATCATTTGGTGGCTAATTTTGGTTCCTTCCTACGCGCAGGTGGGGCCTGTGGCTTTTCTTCCATGGCTTGGTCAACCGCTTGAATTAGGGCTTTTCGAATGGTATTTCCTCTGTTCCATTTTGTTTGGAACCCTTTTTAACAAAGTCTTCGGCTTAGGGATGGGAGGTGACTGAACATATGCCTAAACCTTCTCAGCGAACCAGAAGCAGAAGACGCAATCTTTTGAAACTGCCTGGAAGCCGTGTCACCGTTCACTATAACCGTGAAAAGATTGGTGCACCTCTTTGTGCTCGTTGTGGGCGACCGCTACTCGGAGTTCCAAGGCTGACTTCATCCAAACTGCGAAACCTCAATGCCAGCAGGAGGAGAATACAGCGCATTTATGGCGGTCAGCTTTGTCACACTTGCCTTCAAGAAGGGTTGAAACAGACGGTTCGGAGTGGCGCCCTCGCGTGACAACGAAACAAAAAATGAAAGGAAAGATTGTAATCTGCTTGGCTGGATTGACGGCTTGCGGAAAGAGCACAGTTGCCAAACGGCTAGCTGAAAAATACGGACTCAGATACTTGTCTGGAGGAAGTGCCCTGAAGGAATTAGCCGTCGAAATAGGATATGGGGCAGAGGAGAAAGGATGGTGGGAAACCAGCGAAGGAATGAAGTTTTTAGAACATCGTTTGCGTGACCCCAGTTTTGACCAAAAAATAGATGAGCAATTGCTCCATTGGGTGCGGCATGGCAATGTTGTTCTAGACAGCTGGACCATGCCCTGGCTGTCAAAAACAGGCTTCAAGATATGGCTGGAGGCTTCACCAAAAACTAGAGCGCAAAGACTTGCTAAACGAGACAACATAACCGTCCAAGAAGCCGAAAAGTTTGTTGCAGAAAAAGATCGAAAAACCAAGCAAATATACGAGCGCCTATACGGCTTCAAGCTTGGAGAGGATTTTTCACCCTTTGACCTCATTCTTGACACTGATCGGTTGAACGCCGACGAGGCTTATGAGGTTCTAAGCCTCGTAATTGACCGTTTGGTTTTGAGGAAAAGTCGATGAAGTTATAAATGTGGTTGACGAATCAGTTACCCCACGGAGATGATTAACATGCCCGCCATTGACATTGGCAGAATTTGTGTGAAACTTGCTGGTCGCGAGGCTGGCAAAAAATGCATAATTGTTGATATTGTTGACAAAAACTTTGTTTTGATTACAGGTCCGGAACAAGTGAACGGCGTAAAACGTCGCAGAGTCAACATCAATCACATTGAATCAACAGAAAAGAAAGTTAACATCCAGCGTGGTCAAAGTGACGAAGAAATTCTGAAAACGTTAGATGAAGGAAACCTAAACTACCTACGCGAAGTCGTAAAACCAAAGCTCTGAATTTGAACGCCCTAGTAATTCCACATGGTGATGAGAAGTTTATCCAGAATGACATATATTTTCAACTGCACAGTTTATTAGGGTGAGTCCTCATGCCAGAGAAAATTAGAATGAAAATTGGCAGGGCTAGTTATATCCAGCGTGTAGGTGATAAAGACTATTTAAAAACTCGGAGTCGAATTGAAAGCGTGCCTATGCATAAGCTTGTTCGGCTATCTCGTTTAGGCGGCCGCACTTGGCGGCTTGTCCAAGAGGGAAAAGACTTCTTTCTCATATTAGAGGCTTTGACGTGGGAAGAGGAAGAAAAAGCCGTCCAGAAAGGAAGATATCCATTGGGTTTAACTGGAAAACACGCATTCAGCTCTCTTTTGAGTTAATCAAACGTTGCTGTCCAACGCCTGTTAATTCCCAGAGAAACGGTCGCTTATCGCTCTTACGAATTACCACTTTTTCCATCTCAAGCAAGCGAAGATGATGAACCACAACCCTATAGCGTAAATTGGTTGAGTTGGCAATAGCTCGTGCGTTGGATTCGCTCTTCTCTAAGACCAGAATTATGCGTGTCCTAGCTTTCAAACCCAAGCGAACGTTTCTCTTCTCCGACAAGAAAGCTTTGGGATGAAAAACCTCCCGTCTCAAAATCAATTTTCTTTCAAGCCTCTTCTTCACATCACGAAATAAAGTCTCCTAAACTCACCTGCTTAGGTCTTTTACCCTCAAACAAAGAATTGATTTCCTCTTGAACAAGCGACAGCCGCTGCAAATAGTAGGGCGGTAACCCATACTTCTTAATCAACTGCTGCGCCGCTTCCAAATACTTTTCAATGCCCCCACGATAAACAGTCAGCGTCAGGGCGCCGCCACATTCGGGACACTTGCCCCGCAGTGGCATTCGCCTAAGCTTTTTGTTGCAGCTTTTACAACGGAAACTCTGGGTAGAAAATGCCCTCAGATTGCCTGATATATCGCGTATGAAGTGAGTGGTCAAAACCTTCCACGCAACCAGTTTGGCGTCTACAGCCTCAATTTTTTCAGCCAATATCAATTGACCATTCAACTTGTCTATCATGCGTCCCAATTTCTTGTACATGCTTTCTCGATTGCCCAAGTTAATGTTCGAAACCGGAACAGTGTAACCATAACCTTCAAACTGCAATTCAGAAAACAGTCTGTGCTCAATCAAGTCGACGAGACCTTTAACCTTTTGCGGGGGTACGCCATCGCGAGCACTTTGATAAAACAGCAACGGATAAGTCGTGGCAACATCCACTTCATGCGCTTGCCGCTGAACCTCCGAAGGATTCACTAATGGAATAATGAAAAGCGGAGCGTCCATTATACCGCCTATCTGAGCAGGCAAGTACGCTTTCGAAAAGTTCAGGACAGCATCTAAAGCCGGCATCAACGCATCTTCGTCGCCGTCGCAGTCGCGGCGCTTAGCTGAATGCCACAATGGGTGGGCAAAACAAACGTTCAAGTCTGTAAAGCCTATGATTCTGCCCAATATGCCAACAGATGTGTGAGGCGCCAAACCAAGGATGATGTGACCAAGCAGGTCTTCCACATGCTTAACATTGTAAAACGCTGGAAGCCCGAAGATTCTTTCCAAAAGGTCATCTAAAAAGTTGGTTGCCCGCACAAAATATTCGGCGCACTTTAACGGTATAATAACGTCTTGCACCTTCAACTCACAGATCTGCTGCGAATCCTTCAAAGGTTCACCTTTATAATCGTGCAGATAACCGAGCAGTCGCAGTTTCTCAACCGAAACACCGATTTCATTAGCCTTGAAATGGGTCAAAGGAGCGTTGGTAGCGTCAAACCGCAGGGTTCCATCCTTAAAAACCGAGAGGTCATATCTAGAGCGCAGAATGCCTTTTTCAAGAATCTCAGCGGTTTTCGTCTCGTTGGATAGGCCCTTGACGCCTTTCACAATATCGGGCATTGGAAGATTCAGCTTACGGCAAGCTTCAGTCAAAAAACCTTTCAAGTCAACAGCACGTTTCTCATAACTCTTAGTTGGAGCCCCACACGCCGGGCAAGTCTTTTCTTTGAAAACCCTTTCACACCGTGGACAAAAGCTTTCAACAACCGTCTCAATGTTGCATTTCAAACATTTTGTTGTGAGACTCAGTTCTCCACATGAAGGACAACATCGTCTTACTAACTCAACGCTGATGCCCCCCTTATTCATGGCTTCAACTAGATTCCTTTGAGCGCCGCCGGCCAGCCCAGCTGGGAAGAGAACGTGAACCAAGGGGCGCATCTCCCGTCTTTTAGCTTTCTCTGGACGCCCCATTCTAGCCCCGACTAGTGTTGGAGCCTTTTCTAGAACGGTTACTCCAGATAATTCATGAATGATTTCTTGGACGGTTTTGGAACCAGTCGTTCTGAGTTTTTGAACGTTCCAACCTAGACATGTTGCTAGGATTAGTGCGTCTTCATTTTCAATCTTAATTTTGTTATCAACAACGCTGTGTGGAACACAAATTTTCTCTAATGAACGCTTAACAGTCTCGTTCAAGTCGCCAATTACTTCTTGAACAACATCTTCCTCAACTTTGATTTGGGATTCTAATAGCCAACGCCGCATGTAGTGGAAGTCCTCAGGTGAAAGGCTTTCCCAAAAATATGTAAAACATGGATGCAAAGGAACCTTGAGACTTGACGCTAGCAATATTGCTTCCCGAGCGCTCGGCTTATTTTCAAACGGATCATTGGTAATAGCCTCAAGTCGTGATGTTGGAATATGAGTTCTCTCCGAAGCTCTTTCAAGATTTCCATCAAACTCTCGTTGGACAACAGCCTTGAGTTCAAGGTTCCACCACTCTTCAGTTATGCCCGGTCGTTGCAACGGTTTGTTATTGTACAAGAAATCACCAAAACCGACGAGAAGATCGCCGAGAAAAAGAATCTTCTCAATTTTGTCTTTAATCAGGTCAAAGTTCTCAACTGAAACTCTAACAACTGAACCATTTTTCAGTCTCACAACGGGCGCTTCAACCGAATCAACTGGAAGAACCACACCTGCTTTGCCAGGTCCTTCAATGCGCAGTTGGGTGCCAGCTGCCAAAAACTGTTGAAGAACCATCATTGTGACGGGATGAACACCGACTGCGGCTAACCCTGTATTTCTGGCTCTTCCATAACGCAGTCTGAAGCCCCCATGTCTTGATGGAAACGAGAAAATGGGTCGTCCAGCTATGACATCTTCCATGAAACCCACGGTTTTTTTCTCTTTAATTTCTTGAATTCTCTGAAGCCAGTCCCAGCCTTCGATTCCCAATTTTTCAACTACGGTCCAAGTCTTCATAGAGCGCCCCACAACACCATCGTTCACAACGCGGAGGGCTCCGCCTCGTACACGATTGGTTTCAATTCTAGGTAGATTGCGAAAAGAAGAAACCTCAACTGGGTCAGATTGAATGCCTGTGACTTCCACGGGAAGGCATTCGAGAGCATTTCTGAGCTCCTCGTCTGAAACCTTGTACTGAAAGCGTCCGAGCGTTCGTTCGTAGAGGCGAACTTCTTCAATGAATCTTGCAATCTCTTCAAGAGTGGGTTTATAACGGTCCAATCCAAGTAGCTGACGAACAAAATCAGCTACAACTAAGATTAAGGCTTGATCGGTTCCTCCCGCGGATCTTATTGGGCCTGCAAAGTAAATTGCTAAATACTTGGTTTTGTCCGGATTTTCCTTGATGGCGACATGTTCAACTCCTTGCAGAGGTGCAGCGGTGATGCCTTCAGTTAGGATAGCTAAAGCGGTCCTTATGGCCTGTTCGGCTGCCTCACGTGGGGGCATGTGTCCAAACTTTCCATAGACAACCTCTTCAGCTATTTTGAAGGCGAGTTCTTCTCGAGGCATCTTTTTGCTTAATTCTCGTATGCTACCTGCAACGCCTGGTGGCCCAACTAAGCCCTCAACAAGGCTGGCTAAGTCCTTTGCCACTTCAATTTCTGGGGTAAGAGCAGGATCTAATCCTTTCTCCCTAGCCTTACTTGCGACATTGTACACTTCTTGAAGTTTTTTCTCCAGTGATGCCGCGTACCCTTGGTATTCGTGACTCATTTTGATGCTTAGGGTCTCATCCATGATGTTTCCTCTGGATATGCCTGACAAGCTCGCTTATCTTGTCCCCAGCGTTGTCTTCTTCTGTTACTGTACCAGTGACAATAACATCGGCTCCAGCCTCAACAAGTTCTTTCGCTTGGTTGCCTGTTCGTATGCCTCCGCCCACAATTAACGGAATCGAAATAACATGTTTCACTGTTTCCGCCATCTCTTTCGGCACACAATATTTGACGCCGGAGCCAGCCTCTAAATATGCAAAGCGCATGCCTAGATATTGTGCCGCTAATGCATATGCGGCGGCAAGTTCAGGCTTGTTGTAGGGAATAGGAAACGCGCGTCCAATGATGCTTGCGGCTCCGCCTTCGCCCACGATTATGTAGCCGAGGGGAATGGCTTCCAAATTGAACTTTTTGACTACTGGTGCTCCCAAAACTTGCGCTCCAGCTATGAAATAGGGGTCGGAAGAATTGAGGAGGGACATGAACCATATGGCGTCTGCGTATCTGCATATGCCTGTCACGTTGTTTGGAAAAAGAATGACCGGGACCTTCACCGCTTTCTTTACGGCTTTTACCACGTTTTCCAAGTGTTCTGTTGATGTTATTGTGGAACCTCCAACCATGATGGCGGCTGTTCCACAAGCTTCGGCTTCAAGCGCTGTTTCGCATGTCTGTTTTGGAGTGATTGTTTCTGGGTCTAAGAGTGTGATGTGAATCGCTCCGTCCTCGCTTATTTTGTCCTGCAGATATTTCTCCACGCGGCCAATCATGCTTAACCCTGCTGGTCACTTGTGGTCCGCTTGGTTCCCAAATACCATTTGTCGATGAATTGGCTGTAGATGTCGACTTCTTTGTAGGCTGGCTTCATAGGAAGTTCATCTGTTAACCCGCAACTCCCACACCGCAAAATAGCTCGGCCATCGCTTCTCAACAAGTTGATCCTAATCGCTTCTTTTCCACATTTTGGACACAGAAAAATCCTAGGCAATCGTTTCTTAGGAATGCGAACAACTTTTCTGCGCCTTCTCCCCAAACCAAACCCTCTCAATAAGTCAATCGTACTTTGGCTCCAAACCAACAGTTCAGTAGAACATTGTCCACTTAAATATTTGCGCACAACTTCACTTCTATACAAACTGAGACTGCTAAAAAATAAAAGCAACATGCAAAGTGAAAATGAACAAGGAAGTCAGATATCATGTCTAAGCACACGCTGATTTCTGCCAAAATTCCGAAGGAAGTCTACAAAGAACTGGCGCTCAGAATCCCAGAGGGCGAGAGAAGCAACTTCATAAGGGACGCCATACTTGAAAAAATGCAGAAAACACCAAAGCCAGACAAAATTTTCGAATTGGAACAGAAAATTAAGAATTTAGAGATCAGCTTAGCTGAAATAAAGCGGTACCTAACCGAGCTCGAACTTCTTACATTTGAAAGAGGCAAGGTCAACCTCCACACATTCTGCATAGACGAAACCGACCACAAAATCATTGATTATCTCCAACACTATAAAGGAGCCACAACTCCAGAATTAGCACAATACCTCCAAACAAACCGATGGCAAATTCTGAACAGGCTCAGAAGAATCCAAAAACGCTCGAGAAACCAGCTTGGAAAACCCGCTGTAGAGTATTACGCAGGCGAGAAATCGGGAAAAAAGAAGGCGTGGTGGATAACTCAAGAACTCACCGAAGAAACATAGCAACACAAAGCTTACTCTCATTGTTCATAATTGTTTTAAAGTTGTCCAATAAATAATAACAGTCGACAAAGAGGGCTGATTACAAATGCCAGAGCAAAAGGTAAAGGCGTATCTGATGGCCATAGTGAAACGCGGAACCGAACACGAAGTGGCTGAAAAACTAAGAAAAATGGAAGATGTCACCGAAGTCCTAGTCACATACGGATTATGGGACATCGTCGCCCGCATCGAAACCAAGAACCTGCAAAAACTTGATTCCATCATTACTGATATGCGAGGAATCCCCGAAATTGTGCAGACAAGCACATTGATAGGCGCCTAGACATTAATACAAGTTTATTCTTGCATTTCACAGCGTGACTGCGACTCTCTAAACCAACGGCGTCCGCTACAAGCTTTAATAACTCACAACCATATCTCCCTTGAAGAAAACATGAACAGACGGGCCCGTTGCCCAGCCCGGATTAAGGCGCCGAACATCACAAAACGATGTGCGCAAGCCTCCGGACGAATAAAAGGGGAAGAGAGCCGGAGAACCGGGGTTCAAATCCCCGCGGGCCCGCCAAGGTGAAAGAGCTCATGACGATTTCGATTAACCCGTTTCAAGAATTTCGTGGTTCATGTGAAACCGCGCTTACAAGAGCCTTGAATAGACTTTTCCCTGAAATTTCGGTTGCGGTTTCGTTGGAGTCTCCTCCAAGTCCTGAATTCGGTGAGTTGTCGTCTTCCATATGTTTTGAACTTGCCAAGCAGATGAAGAAGAAACCGCTCACTATAGCCCAACAAGTTGCGAAGGACACAGATTTGTCAGGGTTTCCGTTGGTCCAGTCTGCCAAAGCCGCTGGGGAAGGCTACATCAACTTCTACGTAAACCTCGGCGAATTTTCTAAACTAGTCATCGAATCTGTTCGGGCCTTAAGCATAGAATATGGACATGTCAAAATTGACAAAACCGCAAAGATTATTGTGGAGCACACAAGTGCCAATCCGATTCATCCTATTCATATTGGAACGGCTCGCAACCCTGTTCTGGGCGATGCGTTGGCACGTATTCTGGCGGCTAAGGGGCACACGGTTTACCGGCATTATTATGTGGACGATATGGGTCGCCAAGCCGCAGTCATAGCCTACGGATATGAAAAACTCGACGAGCCAAAACCCGAAGGCAAACCTGACCATTTCATAGGCAAAATATACGCCATAACGAGTTGCATTGTTGAGATTCAGAAACTTAAGGAGGCAATTGAAAAAGCAAGGAAAAACGCTGGGAACGAAGAAGAAGTTTTCAAGCTTCAGCGGGAACTTGACGACTGGACCGCAGCCGCAGTCGACCTGGAAATGACTCATCCTCAACTGTTCAATCGGCTTCTCGACAAGATAAGCAAGGATGAAAACCCGGAGGCACGGATTGCAGAGCTAAATCTTGCATATGAGAAGGGTGAAAAAGAAGCAAAGCAACTCATCCGCAAGGTTAGCCAGCTATGTCTGGAAGGCTTCGAGCAATCATTGAGCAGAATGGGCATCTCCTACGACTCTTGGGACTGGGAGAGCGACTTTGTCTGGAACAGCGATGTAAAGAAGATTCTCGAACAGTTAGAGAAGACGCCCTACGTTTTTCGTGTGGGCAAAGTGTTAGAATTCAGTGCTGATAGAGTGGTTCAAGACTTGAGCCTCAAATCGTTGCTTGGCTTTAGGGAAGATTATGAGGTTCCATCATTAACCTTGATGAGAGCCGACGGCACAACGCTCTATACCACGCGGGACATCGCCTATAATCTGTGGAAGTTTCAAAAGGCTGACCAAGTCATCAATGTAATCGGGATGGAGCAAACGCTGGCTCAGATGCAGTTGAAAATCGCTCTCTGCGCCCTGAGACATACGTATGAAGCCAAAAATCTGCGGCACTTTGCCTACAATCTGGTTCGGTTGCCAGGTTATAAAATGTCGGGTCGAATGGGGCGCTACATAACACTGGACGAAACCACAGATGAAGCAATCAAACGAGCCTACGACGAGGTTTTGAAGCGTTCACCCCATCTACCAGAAGAAGAGAAACAACGCATTTCAAATCTTGTGGGTATCGGCGCCCTAAAGTATGCACTCGTTCAAGTTGATCCTTCAAAACCCGTTGTGTTCACTTGGGACCGAGTGCTAGACTTTGAGAAGAACAGCGCACCCTACATTCAATATTCACACGCTAGGGCTGGGAGCATAATGCGCAAGGCTGAGCGAAAGCCAGAAAATCCAAAATACACCCTGCTGAAAGAACCGATTGAACGCGACCTAATCTTAACATTGGCCAAGTTTCCAGACGTGTTCATAGACTCTGCCGATAACCTTCGCCCAAACGAAATCGCAGATTACGCCAACAGTCTGGCCGATAAATTCAATTCATTCTATAATGCGCTGCCTGTGATTAAAGCCAAACCCGAAGGACTAAGCGATGCAAGGCTGGCGCTAGTTGACTCAACTCGGATAGTGCTCAAAAACGCCCTAAACCTGTTGGGAATTGAAGCGCCAGAAAAAATGTAAGTGAAGTCTCTGAGAGCAGACGATATTCTGTCAGAGCAATATTTTTCCATGTTTCATGATGGGTTTTCCGTCAACGGTTATTGTGGGATTTTTGACGATGCCGTCAGAGTGAATCAATGCTGAGGCGTCTTGATCGTAGTTGCTTCCTAGGGCGAAGTGTACTGTGCCCAACACTTTTTCATCTTCTAGGACGTTGCCCACGATTTTTGCTTTTGGGTTTAAGCCTATGCCGAACTCGCCTAGGTTTGTTGCGTTTCTTGAGTATTCTTTCGCTTTGTCGATGGTTAATTCGGCCTTTTTCACCATTTCATAGGGGTTTTCCGCGGCTTTGTGCAAGTAAGCTTCCAATTGTTTGGCTTCTCTCCCGCCCTCAACCTTGGTCACAAAGCCTTCCTTCACCGTCACTTTAATTGGCTTTTTTATGACGACCGTCTTGTCCAGAGTTAGGCTGCCATCAAAAACTATGATACCATTGGACGCCCCTAACTCTGGAGAGATGAAGACCTCGCCGCAGGGGAGGTTGCCGCCTTTTCCAGGTTTTTGGTAATCACCATCGTCAACGAAAGCCTTGCGACCTTTAACGCCAACAACAATGTCTGTTCCTATAGCTGTCTCAATATTCAGTGTTTTTGCATCTTTTAGGTTGGCTTCAATCTTTGCGCAGGTTTGGCGCAGTGTTGGATAATCGATGGGAACTGTGCGCACAAACATGTTGACCGTGACCGTGGGCGACCAGAAGGCTCTTATCTTTTTTGTTCCGTAGAGCAGTTGGTCAAAGACATGATCGTATAGTTTTCCGTCTAAGCCTGTATAGGGTTTTGCCAACGCCTCTTTGTCTTTGCCCAATCTTTCGGCGCTTATAGAAATTATCACTTCGGGTTCCGATTTAATAGCGTGTATGACCGCTGGCTCGGCAGAGTCAAAACTTAGTTTCTTCGGCTGAACAATTAAAGTTGGTGTTGCTCTAACCTTCACACACGCGGCGTACAATGCTTGTGAGATTTGGTACACGTCTTCGATGGGATTTGTAATGATTAAGATAGGTTCACCTTTCTTTGCGGCTAGAACCTCTTGAATGGCTATGTCTGCTGCCTTCTCTAGTTTTTTGCTAGCTTTGAAATGTGGCATTGTCACGTTTGTTCACTCCTTCTTTACGATGTTATTTCGGCATCTCTTCAATTATATTGACTGCGGTGCTGGTTCCAATTCGGTTGGCTCCAGCTTTTATCATGGCTAACGTGTCTTTAAGGGTGCGTATGCCTCCAGCCGCTTTGACACCCATGTCTTTGCCTACAGTTTTTCGCATCAGTTTTACGTCAGGAACCGTGGCCACTCCACCTAATAAGCCGGTGGAGGTTTTTACAAAGTCTGCTCCGGTCTCTTTGGCAAGTTTACAGGCTTTCACTTTCTCCTTGTCTGTGAGGAGTCCGGTTTCTATTATCACTTTTACAATTATGTTTGGATTTTGACGTTTAACGCCTAAGACAGCTTCTATGTCGTCTTTGACCGCTTGGTAATCTTTGGATTTTAACGCGCTTGTGTTAATGACCATGTCGATTTCTTCTGCGCCCATTTCAACAACCTTTCGTGCTTCAAGTGCTTTTATCTCTGATAGCCCTGCGCCAATTGGAAAGCCTACTGTGGAGCAGACCTTTACTTCTGTTGCCTCAAGCATGTGTTTAGCCAAAGGAACATAATAGGGATTGACAACAACACAGCCGAAACCGTATTTTTCTGCTTCCCAACAGAGCCTGATAACCTCGTCTTTGGTGGCTGTGGGCTTAATCAAAGTGTGGTCAATCATCTTCGCCAATTCACGTCTAGAAAGCTTCATGCAAGGCACCTTCAAAACGTTCCTACGTATCTAACTTCGACACCTAAATGCCTTCCTAAAAGTTGGCTAACCCCATAATATCTGTTCAAACCAGCTGTATTAAGAATTTAAAAAGCAGAGAGGCTAGGTCTCGAAAGCATAGGCATGCCCTGAAAAGCCAAGCTGGCTCTAAGCTCTTTTTCTCAACAAGAAGAACATATACTTTACGTTCTGGAGAGCCACCAAAAGATTCCGCAACTTGTGGAATAGACATTTTAGTTAAAAGTGTTTTCACAGTGATATTCTTAATACGTACATCAAAAGTATCAATAAGCCCGATGTCGTCGTGTATCTTGCTCCAAGCCTCTGGGTTATGTACCAATTGTGGTAATGCTATGACAAATGTTGTATAATTTTTATTCATGAACAATTAGCTAATCTCCCTGTTTGATAATGCAAAGGAGGGTGGTGATATAAGTAAATAAAACAAAAGAAAAACAAAAATGAACCAATTAAGTTTACTTTTTATCCCTCTTCTTATAATATTCCACACCCTTTTTTACGCCGTACAATAATATCGGAGCCGCAAAAAGAAGACCTACAAGAACTGGATTTTGGTAAATGTATGCAACGATTTTTTCACTAAGAGTCAGTTGTCTAGTTACATCCATTCCTGGGTAGCTAATAGTATCTAAATAGGGCCATGGAAGTAATCTAGAATTTACAGATATTTCAGAGAGTTTATAGATAATCTCCCTCTCGTAATCGTTTTTCATAAAATTATGCAAATCATAAATGTATTTTCCTACCACTGTCTCATAAATGACTGAACCTAACATTGTTGCAATATTTTTTTTATTGACCATCTTATCATCTTAATGTTTAAGTTTTGTATACAGTTGTACTTAAAAGATTATTATCTACTTCGAAAAGCTCGTGTTCTTTAAAATAGTTCTATTCTCTACAGCTTTTGGTCTCTTCAACACTGATTAAAGATAAGAGGTAGAACATATACTATGGGAAGCAGAATCAACGGAAAGGACCAACCGTCTAACCACAAGGAAAAGACTATAAGACTAGAAAAATCTTCTCAACCAAACTTCGCGTTTCAATAATATTAGCCTCTTATTCTCCTTTTTCATTCATTGTGCATGGCTTAGGATGTGAGCATGAAAGCGAAGAGGAAATTAAAGATGAAGTGGGCTATTGTGGTTCCGATTATGTTTTTGGTCTTCAAGGCTATCCACCCCCAAAATCCGCCTATTACGCTAATCAAAACAATACCAGATATGCTTGGGTATCTCAACACATGTATGAGACCGAACAGAATGGTCGAAACAAGTAATGCAACTTTCCAGCCTTTCCATCTATTGAATGAAAAGAGGATTAGACCCCTGAACATTATCTCTTGTCCTAGACCACTGAGTGCCCAAAAGAATAAGTTGAATGCGACGATCTCCCATGAGTTTACATCTGGCGAAAGTTTCAAATCAGCAACTATGAGCCTAGTCAAAGAGAAGGCTAAAACTAGGATCATCGAATTTCCAAGGTTCGGGAGCAAGCCTTTACGTGTCAATCCTATTTCCGCTAACGTTCTCTTGTTATACTTGGTCAGCCCAACCGAACCTGCGATATGAACCGTATATAAAATACAATTGCCCAAAGCTTGTGTTATGAAGCCTGAGACATAAAATGGGATTATGAACAGCAATGGCACAATAAATACAAGGATAGTTTCCAAGCTTTCTAACCAGTTTTCGTTATCCACGAGAACCACTCAGTCTAACATTATTTATTCATTTTTAAATCTTCTCAGAACGCAAAGGCTAGGTTTGCCTAAGCCAAGAATTTACCGGTAAATTTATGTTCAAATCTTAACCTCCACTTTAAAGCCTCAGATTGTGCTTTTAGCTGAAATAGCTTGTTTCAAGCCTAAATTGAAAGATTAAAGAAAGGGTAATTCTTCGGATGTATGGAACAACTCTACTTTTCCCAACGAAGTTTTTGGGCGTCCATATTTTTTCAAGTATGTTTTGAAGACTTGCAACGCCTTTTCGTAGCTTGTTGCATTCATAACCATCACACAATGCCATTCACTTGTTGGAAAAAAATTCCAACGAGGCCGACACCCTCTACTCCATTGATTAAGCTCTTCACTCGACCAGCAAATTCTTTAAATTCTTCAGACGTCCCACCCCAATTGAAGTAATAAAGTGCCAAAAAGGACTTCACCTCCCCTCAATTTCTCTCCCTCACACATACTATACGTTGAACTCTTCAAAAAATTTCCTATAACCAAGCCCTAAAGCAAGAGGAACCTTGGCGGGCCCGCGGGGATTTGAACCCCAGATCTCCGGCTCCGCAGGCCAGCGTCCTAATCCTGACTAGACTACGGGCCCATTTAACTTGATTACGGGTCTCTGATGCCTCAAGGGAAAAACACTGTCCACTCTAATAAAACTTCATAACAAAGGGTTGGGATTTTGTGATTCTGATCAGTTCTTTGAGTTATGCCATTACTTTTCCACATTTCCAACATTTGAATTCTTGTAATGGTTCATACATTGAAATGTGAGCCTTACTCGAGGCTTATGGTGTTCTAGCAGGATTTTCCATAAGGCATAAATGTTGGTTGCATAAATTCTTTAATTGTGTCGAGTCTCTTTTGTTTAGACGATGAAGCAGTATAACTCAAGTGAGAGAGGAAACAGAAGGAAAAAGAAGTTGAAAGCAATTACAAGGATAATGCTGGTACTGTTTCTAACGTTAACATTGAGCATAGTGCTCGTAACGCCTGCAGCAGCGGCCTATCCTTTTGAGGACATTTTCAAAAAGGACTTAATCGACATAGCTAATACTACTCCAAAAATTGAAAGCATATACATAAAAAGCTGGTTGGACTTTCGACCCAGTGGCCACCTCTGGGCTTTCATTCGGATTAATTACACTGCTGGTCTTTCAGACTATGAAAAAATAGACCTGCAAGACTATGTGCAGCGTCAGTTGGAATCCAAGTGGTACATTGCCATTGTTGAACGAAACTACTATGTCGCCATCTGTATTTGGCCAACTCCTCCTGTGCCATGGCCTGGATTTGCTATTGGAGATTTGAATGTAGCATTTAAAACCGCAATTGTTGCCACAGTTGATGTAAATCCCAGCACACTGAACCTAAACAGCGAAGGCGAGTGGATTACCACCTATATTGAGCTCCCAAAAGGCTACAATGTGAATGATGTTGATGTTTCTTCCCTCAAACTGAATAACGCTGTTTCAGTGGATCTGAACACTCCCACATACATTGGAGACTACGGCAGTGATGGTGTTGCAGACTTGATCGTGAAGTTTAACAGAACAGAGTTGACGTCACACATCTACAAGGTTCTAGGAATAAAGTACGGCAATGTAACGTTGATGATAACAGGCCAGCTTGTTGATGGAACTCTGTTTGAAGGCTCTGATACCATTAAAGTATTGTTTGGAGGCGACATGGACCTCGATGGCTATGTTGGTCCCATCGACCTAAGCATTTTCGCCGCAGCCTACGGAAAACACAACCAAGACTCTCTCTACAATCCATACGCTGACCTAGACTACGACAAGTATGTTGGTCCACTAGACCTAAGCATCTTCGCAGCCAACTACGGAAAACACATTTAACCAACATAAATTCACACAGTTTTTGAAAATGAAGACAAACTTTTATGTAGGCTTTAAACATAAAGAATGGCTTAAAACTAAAAGGAGACTCAGCTATGGTTTCAGAAGGAAAGGCAAGACTGTTCAGAAGGAAAGATGGCAAATACTTAATCTATGTCCCACTTGATTTGGCTGAAGACAGCATGTTTCCATTCAAAACAAAAGGCTCCCTAGAATTGAAAATCAGCTTCAAAATTGGAGACAACAAACTAATCCTTGAAAAATGGAAGGAACCCCCTAAAGAGAAAACTGGTCAAACAAAAAACTAGTTTGCCATAAAAAATCTGTGAACAGAACCTTTCGAAAGGTCTAGGCTTCTCAACCTCATAATTCCAAAAGTGTCCGTCCCATGTATATTGACTATTCCAATATACACACTTATGGGACAATCTCCACTTTTGTCAATTACGAGCTTGGTTAAGCATGAATTGATGTATCACATATGGGATGGCATATTTGCAATCCTATTGAAAAAACCTAGGGGGAGGGAGTAGGCTTTTATTAGCCTAAATTTGAAGGCAAAAGAATTGTTCTCTCACAAACATTCACTTTCTCTAACCCTTTAGACGTTTGTTTTTTCCAATGCTCGTTTTAATGCGTCAATTACGTTTTGTCTTTCCATGGAAACTATATATGGGCCGAGCCTAGGACCAGCAGGTGCGCCAAACAATATTGTGTAGAGAACTTTGAAGAATTGACTGGGTTCTATGTTGTTTTTTCTTGCAGAGCTGAAAATTGCGCCCTGAATCTGCTCTGCGTCTGCCTCTGTCTGAAGCGTTTGTATTAGGTCTCTTAGAGCATTTGCCTCTTGGCCGCTGAGCCCTATCATTGTTTCCTTTATCTCCATGAAGTCTCGGTTCCAATTGAGCGCATACTCAATCCTTTCTTTAAGGCTGGGCGGCAACTCTTTATCTCTTATGTAGCCGTATTCCCGCAGTTTCTGCGTTATATAATCCACTTCTGAACCCTTTGGTGCAACCTTGGCAAGATATGTGAGAAGGTTGTATGGCACGTGTATGGTTGGTTGTTTAGGCGGCTTAAGCCACCAAACGTATTCGTATAAACCCTTCAATTTAGAGAACTCTCTCTCATCAGCACTTTTTTTCTTGCCAAAGTATATGTCTTCTAACTCGCCCAACTCATTCATGTACATGGGTATGTCGACAACTGAGAGTTCGCGTGTGCCCACAAATCGTTTAAGCATGAGCAGAACAAGCGATTGTGGTGAACCATATCGGAACCATACCTGCGGTGTAAAGACGTTTCCAGCCGACTTTGATATTCTCTTACCGCTCTTGTCTAGGAACAATTCATATTTTGCGTGATAAGGAGGTGGATAGTTCAATACCTCTTGGCATACTCGATCATTGACCCGAACCGAATCTGCGATCTCTTTTCCATAAGCCTCAAATCTTATGTCAAGTGCTCTCCATCGAGCTGCGAACTCAACCTTCCAGACAAGTTTGCCCTCAGCCTTAGTATAGTCGGCTTCGCCTTGATGTCCGCAGCCTTGGAACCATTGTCCCTTTATTTCCATTCCTTCACACTTGTACAAAACCCTGTGTTCTTTGGGCAGTAACTCATACGCTCTGGTTGTATAGATGCGCCCACATTCGCTGCAGATGGCGAAGTATGGTAGGGCTTCCTCAAACTTTTCTTGCCCAACTTCCTCCTGAATGATCTCGCCAACTCGCTGGGCGTTCATGAGTATGGTTTCAATTTCCTTGTTTAACAAACCTCGTTCATAAACTTCCGTAGCCGACATGTACCTGTATTGGATTCCACACTTGTCTATGGCTTCAAGCATTAACGAACTCACGTGTTCTCCAAAATTGCTGTGGCAATCGCCAAACGGATCTGGAATGGTTCTAACCGGATAGCCCAGATAGTTCTTTAGCCAAGGAGGCAAGCCGGCTGGAACCTTTCGCAATCCATCCTTGTCGTCTGAGAACGCAATCATCTCGGAGCGGTAACCCTGATCTTGTAGGGCAACAGTCACGGCGTAGGCGCGTGAAGCATCGCTCAAGTTGCCAACGTGTGGAATACCTGAAACCGATATTCCCATCTCAGTTCGAATTAAATCCAGCCTTCTGCCTAATTTTTCCTCTCTTTCCACTATCTTAACCGCTGTCTTGTCGTACCAGGTGCCGCGACCAATAATTTTTGAAGCCATCCTCACTCTGAACCACTACAATAGGCATGCGACTCAATAAAAAACGTTTCACTAATAAACATACAGGAATCGGCAATCGCCCATGCTTGCATCAACATTTAAGGTGGCTGCCAAAAAATAAATAATAACATGAACCGTAAGCACAATCATGATAATAAAGGCAAGATAACACTAACATAGCAAGGTGACACAATTGAGATTAACCCCAGACGCCCTAAAGTTAGATTTACCACTCACAGAAACTCGAATCAAACGTTTCATCAAAGACTACGTGACAAAAATCAAGGCGAAAGGCGCCGTGGTAGGGTTATCTGGCGGAATAGACAGCTCTACAACCGCTGCAATCGCATCATTAGCCCTAGGCGGTGACAAGGTGCTAGCACTCTCCATACCAGAAAAAGAAACATACAACTCATTAGACATCAAACACGCGAAAATGGTCGCAGAGAAATTCGGCTTCAACACAGAAACCATCGACATAACACCCATACTCCAAGCGTACTATGATTCTCTTCCCTTGTACGACGAAAAGGACACGGTCAGCAAAGGCAACATCAAAGCCAGAGCTAGAATGGTATGCCTATACTACTACGCCAACCACCTCAACAAAATAGTCATAGGCAGTTCAGACAAATCCGAAACAATGATGGGCTACTTCACAAAATGGGGAGACGTAGCAGCAGACATCTCACCACTCATGGACCTTTACAAAACCCAAGTGAGACAACTCGCAACCCACATAGGTATACCTAAAGAAATAGTAACCAAACCCTCAACACCCCAGTTGTGGCCGGGCCAACTCGCCGAGGAAGAACTAGGCATCAAATACGAGATCTTGGATCTGATCCTCCTCGGATTAGAAAACTTTGTTGATACCAAAGACATAGCCAAACAATTAAACGTACCCTTAAAACTAGTGGCAAACATCAAACAGCGTTGGTTGTCAAAAGAGCACAAAAGACGCGCTCCACTCACACCAAAGATGGAATACAGAACAATTGGAACAGACTTCAGACTACCCTACACAACATACTGACCCTTCTCAACTATCACAACAAAATGGAAGAAAAAACAATGTTGGAAGAAATAAACGTGGCTCTTGCACAAATATCCTGTAAAGTTGGAGACAAAAAACACAATTTAAAAACAATGGAGAAAAACATCCAAGAAGCAAAAAAAGAAGGAGCAGATCTGGTTGTTTTCCCAGAACTCGCGTTAACAGGCTACGTATGCAGAGACCTAACATACGAACTAGCTGAACCAGTGCCAAAGGGGCAATCCATTCGCCAAATGGGATTGATTGCAAAGAGAGAAAACGTTCACATAATCTTCGGGATGATTGAAACAAACCCAAGAGCAAGCGCTGTGCTTCACAACACCGCCGTGCTAGTTGGTCCAAAGGGGTTCATTGGCAAATACCAGAAGATGTACCTCCCAACGCATAGTGTCTTCGAAGAAAAACGCTATTTCAGATCTGGATATCAAACACCAGTTTTTGAAACACAAATAGGAAAAATAGGGCTCGTAATCTGCTACGACATTTACTTCCCGGAGATAACTCGCCTGTTAAGAGTAAAGGGCTCACAACTCATAGCATGCATCTCAGCTTCCCCTTCTACGCGCCGAGAGTTTTTCGAAATACTAACAACTGCCAGAGCCATTGAAAACACCGTGTTTGTCGCCTTTTCAAACCGTGCAGGCGTAGAAGACGGCTTACAGTTTTGGGGCGGAAGCCGCATAATAGCGCCCAGTGGCAGCGTAATCTCCCAGGCAAAGTATGACGAGGAAGACCTGATAATGGCAAGAATCAATTATTCAGACACAACACGCATTGAAGCCTTCGTTCCAACACTCCGCGATCTAAGACCAGAACTTTTCATCACACTAAAAGAAGAAACAGAAAACCTCTGAACCTACAAAATATTATGTGACATCACTACGCTGCACTTAAAATCACGCGCAACCTTCCATACAGTTCAAGGACTCTTAATTTTTATTATAACCAATAGCGCAAGAAAGCCGCAAATATCCTTCGCTTAAAGTATGTTCCACAAACTTTTCTGGAGTCATTCCGAAGCCTTTTTGGAAGCTCGCTGCAAACTCTGAAGCCACTTTCTTGAATGCTGGTGAGCAGTGTTATAAGAGTAGTTAGCTCTTGAAGACCATAGATTTGTCTGCTTCATCCTAAAACTACTTTCATGAAACCCACAGAAATCACAAACAAATCACGCCTAATCACAAGTCTTGCTACTCAGGCAAAACTTCATGAGACATCACACAATCATACGTGATTTTCCTTGTGATTTGTGACATCACAACTATATCAAGCTCTAATTCTTTCTCTGCAGCAAAACTGAACAGGGATGACCAGCCGTTAAGACACTGATTAATAGCAAACACGGCTAGCATCAGGATCAACACTTCATCCCCCTGCTTTATTGCGCCAATGAGGCTAAAAACTGCTTGCGTCTTCCACTGTAATTTAAGATCTCAGTTCAAGGCTCATACGATAAACTTTAATCATTTTGCCTAACAATGTATATAATTTTAAATATAAAAGTTTACGTTTGTAATGGTTTGGCGACCGTAATTCTTTTGTGCACATGTATACAAATCTGTATCCCCTGAACTGTTCGGGAAGTGACAGAAAATTTCTGCCAAAGAGAGCGTCCAGAAGTGGCTAAATCGTTCAATGAGTGATCCACTAACTATTTTACTCGCAAAAAATAGTCAATTGACTAAAACGCAACTCGAAACATTGTTAATTGACTTCATTGCCATAAATATAGCTGCAAAATCGCTAAAAAACGAAGAAAAAGCAAAATTACGCCTATCTAAGGCAAAAATAAGCCGTGGGGCCTTCAACAGAACACTAAAACAAGCTAAACAGAACGTCATAAAATCCATATACACCATCCTTCTCATGGGATATTTGGGGATATTTGAAAGCACACGCCTAGATCCATACTTAGAAATCTCAAACAAGTTAAAGGAGTATGTAAGTGCCTACAAAAATTTACTTTCAGACAAAAAGCAAAGTGAAGAATACTTGAGAATAATCAATACGCTAAGAGAGGAACTAGAAAACAGTCTAGAACAACTCTCCGCAACGCGCGCACTATCCGAAGCGTGACATCACAAATCACAATATATGAATATCCAAGAACTTTGAAATAATTTAGGTCGAAAACTTCATCAAATTCATCATTCTTTAGGGATAAGGCTTAATAAAAGATGTTATGTATGTGGATATGTGATTTGTGATGTCACGTTCCGATTTCAGCATTTGCGTTAGTGGGTTTGTGATGTCTAGTATCCTTTGTAATCACGGGCGCATCACAGTTTTGTATGGAGGCAGATTGCGTATGGAGGGCATAGTGTCTGCTGACATTCTTTTGTTGGGCACAATTTTTCTTTCGCTGTTAACAATAATCGTTGTTGTTTTGTATTATCGTCGGTTGAAAAGAGTAGGGAAGGAGTACCTAGAGGCTAAAAATGTTGTTGGGGATGTTGTCATAAGTTTCAACAAGCAGTTGCAACGATTGGAAGACCAGTTTAATGTTGTAAGTTATAAGGTGGAGACTGCTTCCGCAAGAAGTGCAGTTGTGTCAAAAAAACTGGAAGAGCAAGAAACAAGGTTGACTGAGTTTGTATCCAAGATCCCCGGTGCTTCGGAGCTTGAGGGAAAGGTGGAGAAGCAAATCGCCGACATGCAGGGAAGACTTGACGACTTGATTAAAGTTCAAAAAGAGTTGGAGCAACGCATTGCAGAGGCACCTGAAATGAAGATTGAGACGGCGATTCCCATAAAACGGGAGCGAGCTTTGGCTCCTTTGACAGAGACAGAACTGCATGTATTGGAAAGTATAGCTGACGGAGGCACAAAAACAGCTCCAGAAATCAAGGATTTGATAAAGCTGACTCGAGAGCACACTGCGCGTCTCGTGAAGAAATTGTATGAGGAAGGTTACCTAGAACGTGACACTCAAAAGACACCTTACGCGTATCGCGTTAAAGAAGAGATGCTGAAGATATTAAAGAAAACAGAGACGAAAGTAGAGTAAACATTTTGGGAATATTTCCTCAACCACGAGTAAGATTTGCCCCGGCTTCGTGAAGCTTTTTTAGTCTTTCATCCATTTCAGAAAGCGATCTAGACATATCCAGTTTATAATCTTCTTTTTCCCTTCTATCAAGATATTCTGGATAGTGCGTGACCTTCACTGGAACAGCGAAGCGTATTTTAGGTTCAGATATAAGCAGGGCTTCGCCAACATCTAACATCTTTATTTCGGTGTCGCTATATTCGAGATAGGGAGTGTTTTCGGTTAGGTACGCCCTGTCTTTGCGGAGTTCGGTCTTCATGATAACCTTGGTCCACAACTCTGCAAATACGTCAAAGTTTATCCTAGAAGGCCTTGGCGTCACAGCGTTGAGTCCAACTCGATATTTTCGATAGGTTAGGGCAATGTCAGAAAAAATGGTTCTCGGCTTGTTTGGGTCGAGAAACTCGTGGGCCTCTTCGAGAGTTATGAGAAGAGTTGGCAGCTTCTTCCATTCTTCATAGTTTTCCTCCCACATGCGCTTATAATGTTGCGCCACAGTTGCAGCCGTGAGACAGGTGATTTTGTTTTGTTCCTCAGAGCTGATCCCTGAGATATCCACAAGGCATGTTATTCCGTTACATATGTTCTGAGTGACGCTATCGACAAAGCTGTAGTCAGAAGCGGGAAAGAGATCGCGAGAGAGCGATGATAATTTCAGCATGAGAGCCTCGATCACATGTTTCATTTTGTACTCCGCGAGACGCCCCACTCCAACATGCCCCTCTGCACCGTAAACCTCTCGAGTTTCCTCTACCCAAGCCTTTCCCAGTTTCTTGTACAGTTTCCTAGCAAGCCTAAACTGAGGAAGACCTATGTCTGGAAACAGGGTTAGAAGCTTCTCCGGAGTTATCGTATACAAGCCTACAGCCATCTTCCCGTTTCGCGCAGAATAATATTGCACTTTGCTGTGAAAAAGTGGATGATCTTTCAAGCCTCTTTGGGGCTGGATTCCTTTGCCTTCAAGAAGCTGACCGGCGAAGTCAAAAATGATGGCGGCCGTGTGAGGACTGTTGTCGATTATCTGAGCGTTTAGGATTAGTTCGGTGTTTGTTTTTCCTGAACCTGTCATCCCGAACATACCCATCATTAGAGGAATGGCTTCAACATTTATGCCAGCAGAACCAAGTAACTGTTCTCCGGAGCGCAAGCGTCCTACCTCTAACTCTCCAGCCAGCTTCAAAACGGCGCAGTCTTCCTCGTTAGCGGTATAAATTTTGTCCCTGTAGTTTGGATTGAACGTTGGAGAACGAATCTTCGAACCTCTCTTTTCTAGAAATAGAATCACGTCTACACTCCTGAAACATGAATATGGGCCAAACGCTTCTTTGCCCTCGGCTTCTCGGAGTTGTTCAATCGTTTGAAGTGTTGAACTGCTTTCGGCGTTGATAACCCGCGCATAGAAACTCTTTTCACTTGAGTCTATACGAACAATCTGCCCAAAAGAGAGGTTTACTTCTTTATTCAGAAAGAAAGATACTTTATCTCCTTGCGTTCCGCACACAAACCCTATTGATTCAGACATGATCTCCCCACCACTCCCTCTGGAACGCGTATCTTATTCCATGAAGCTCATCAGCGAAGCTACACGAGAGTTCCTCTCTATGAAGCACATCCAATAACCCAGCATCTTCTAGTGTTCTCTCAACTTGTTCACAGTAATGAAGAAGTTTAGCGTCTGACGGTGCAGAGAAGTCATGCGCAAGCCAAAGTGTAACGGGGTACCCCATACACCTTGGATCCTCAGAGATATATGTCAGCGGAGACAGAAGTTCATCTGCACCGTATTCAGTTAAATATTTCATTATGTCACAACGGAAAATACGAGGACTGTCTATGCAGAATTTCGCAACCGATATGTCTCCATACAAGTGTTCGTCTAGGTTTGCGGTTGCCACTGGATGATAAACCCAGATAGGATATGGAGAAATTATGGAAGCAGCAGCCATGAAGTCACGGCCTCTCTCGTCGTGAAGCATAGGTGACTGTTTACTTATAGTTAGAAGTTTAATCTCTTTCTTTTCACACTCCTCGTAAAGAAAAAGCTGAAACTTTCTTATGCGACCAAAGTAACTGGCTCCATCTAGCAGGAGATAGTCAGCACGTTCTGCACCGTGTAAAAGTCCTAATGCCATTCTGCTCTCAAGCTCAAGTCTTGAATCCCGTAAAGACATGAAACGTGCATAGGCGTCTCCAATTACGGTGCAGATTCCCTCTTCGTAGTCCCACTTCACATTCCGACCTTGCACGAGTGCAAATGCAGCACGCAGCAAGTATATACCCCAGTTGTTAGCTCGCTTTAATGTTCTTGTAGAGCAATCCACTGCGAAGACCTTGAAGTCGCAACGGTCAATCTTTTTTAGCGGTTTAATCCTCGACTTTTCCAGAGGAACCGTGAAAACCGGTTCTTGCCGCACTTCACTCGATCCAACAGCACGTCCTTTGTCCACATAGAGAGACAACTTCTTTTTCATCCCCGCTAAGTCTTCAGTTATTCTATCATTCATGGAAATCACCATGAACCTTACACCTGCACCGTAGAACAAAGGTGCTGTTTACTTCATTACTTCATAGAACTGCCAGTTATTTATTATCTTTTGCGAGGTTTAGCGCGCTTTGTGTCACCCTCGTTACGACTCGGTAACGCCAATTGTTTGAATTGCCACTCTTTGTGAGTACTCCTCGTTCCGTCAATCTGGACAAGTACGTGGAGACTGTGCTCAAAGTGATGGGTTCCTTTGATTCTTGTTCATACATTAATTGGACGTCTTTTGAGGAAAACCAAATGATTGGAAAATGCTTCTCCACCAAAAAAAGGAGTTTGTCTATTTTAGATAGAGTGGAAAGAGGTGGATTGCCTTCTGGATTTACTCCAGGCATACCGCCCAACAATTCCACAAGATCTAACAACCTCAGTGCTTTCTCCCTCGTTACTTGTCCCTCAAAGGTTATGGTGTAACGGTTTCCGGTTCCGTCAAAGACCTCGACTCGCATTTTCTTCGCTGGCATTAAGAATCACTTGGCGAGCTAAGGTGTTAACACTTCACAAGTTATAGAATTTGCGGTTAAGATGAAACCAAAAAAGTCACTAAATAGGCCTAAAAATGGAAAATAAACTGTTTTTCGACTCAATTAATTTCACTGATTTCACATCCAATTGCAGTTTGAAGAAAAAAAGGTGATTTTTGCCCTTTCTTTTGGTCCACTGGAAACAAAGGGGTCTCTCCTTAATCGAAGAAGAACCTTAAAGGGCTATAAGAAGAAAAAGGGAACAATTTTGGTTTATTTCGAGCGGCTTTACACCATTTTAACAAGACTGTGAAGACTTACTGCAGAGACGAAATCTCATTCATCGATTAGAACCTTGTCGGCATTGGACACGCACCCCTATGTTTCCACTGGACAATATATGTAGATTGTAAAAATACAAAACAGTGTCAAAAAAGAGTTAAGAACTTTCGATTTTAAGCTTGAAAAGTTAAATTCGTTTTCAAGCATTCTTATTAACAGATTCTTTAATTTTCTCTTAACTAACGGATTTTCAAACTTCACACGGTCTTCACTTGAAATGAAGGGGTGAGCCTCTGCCCTACATGCTTAACTGCGAAAGATGCGGCCCTCTGCATTTGGCTACGTGAAATTTTAGTGGACTGTTTAGTTTTTTGTATGAGTTTTCTTATTTTCAAAAGTCAATTGCTGAGTTGGTTCATTGAACGCTGGAGAGAGTTTGGAGACGCATGAACAATTCCAACATATTAGAAGGCGTGTTTAATCAGTTCCTCAAGAGTTCTTACATATTCCGAGACCGAGAAGTGTTGCGGCACGATTACATTCCTGAAACCTTACCTCATCGGGAAGAACAGATTCGCCATTTAGGGGAGATTGTAGCCCCTGTTCTGAAAGAATCTCGGTGCTCCAACATTTTCATCTATGGGAAGACAGGAACAGGAAAAACTGCTGTTGTGAAATACGTTTTGAGCAAGCTGGGTCAAAAAGCAATAGACCTTGGCTCTTCGGTGAAGATTTGCTACATAAACTGTCGATTAACTGGCACCGAATACCGTGCCTTTTCTGGCTTATGTGATGCAGTGGACGTATATGTCCCATTTACCGGTCTCGCGGTTGGCGAAGTCTTTGATCGTTTCAAACGAGGCCTTGATAAAGAGAAACGGGTTTTGATGGCAGTGTTAGACGAGATCGACGCACTTGTGAAGGCTCGGGGCGACGTTCTCCTTTACGAACTTACTAGAATAAACGAGTCACTTCGTCAAAGCAAAACCATCTTGATTGGTATATCAAACGACTTGCGGTTCAAAGAGTTTCTTGATCCGAGAGTTTTGAGTTCCTTGAGTGAAGAAGAAGTTGTTTTCAATCCTTATGATGCAGCAGAGCTACAGGATATTTTAATTGACAGGGCACGGTTGGCATTTTATGGCGCAGCGTTGTCAAAAGCTGCTATAAGCTTGTGCTCAGCTTTGGCTGCTGCGGAACACGGCGATGCTCGGCGTGCTCTCGATCTTCTCAGGGTTGCTGGCGAGTTGGCTGAACGAGAAGGTGCAAGCTGCGTAAGTGAAGACCATATAAGGCAAGCTGAGAAAAGAATTGAGCACGACCGCGTTATTGAAGCATTAAAAAATCTTCCCTTACACTCTAAACTCGTTTTGTGTAGTGTTTACCTACTGAACAAAACGCGCGTTCGTCAAGCTGTTACGGGAGATATCTATGAAATCTACTGCGAGCTTTGTGGCCAGTCTAATGTAACGCCGCTGACGCAGAGGCGTGTAAGTGGTTTGATCAACGAATTAGACGTTATCGGACTGCTAAACGCTCAAATTGTTAACATGGGGCGATACGGGCGCACCAAAAAGATTCGCCTCGGCATTGCTTTCAGCCTATTAAGAGACGTGTTTGTCAATGATGCTGGACTTGGCCATTTGATTTGTTATATGCCGAAGTGTCTTGCTGGGGTTCAGTAAAGCTTATGGTGGTGACCTGTAGGGTCTGAAGGTTTACTATTGGGACGATTCCAGGTATGGGAACACAACCCATTTTTCTCATGTAATCTGTTTGTTCCTGCCATGCGCCCGAATTTACTATCAGTGTTCCTCGGTAAGTGTCATGTTTAAGGACATGCACGTGGCCAGCGTGGAAGATGTCAGGTATCCTTTCGATGACCATGAAATCTCGTCTTTCTGGCGCTATGGGGGTTCTCTGTCCGTAAATCGGAGCCAAATGGCGGCATTGCAGAAGCAGTTTCATGGCCTTGTCTGGCGTATTGTAGCTCATACCTGGAACAACTGCAACAACATCGTCTAAGCTGCGTCCATGATAAATGAGTGTTTCCACGCCGTGAAGGCTGATTGTGCTTGGATTTCCTAATGAGAGGATTTCCCTTGCTTCGTATATGGATTCAGCGTAATCTTTAGGTATGACTGGCTGAGGCAAAGCCTTCCGAGAAGCGTCGTGGTTGCCTGGTATGACTATCAACTTAATATAATCTGGGATTTGTTCAAGAAATTTGGATGCGAAATTGTATTGGCGACGAATATCTTTAATGGCGAGTTCTTTGGCTTGACCCGGGTAGATGCCAATTCCATCTACAATGTCTCCTGCTATTACTACATATTTTACATGACTCGCTATTTCTCTAAAATGTGAGTTCCCGAGTTTTCCGTTTAGCCATAGTAGAAACCGATTGAACTCCTCTCGCATGAATTTTTTGCTTCCAACGTGCAAGTCTGATATTAACGCTGCACAAACTGGAGCTGAAGCTTTTCGCGGAGTTTTCTGCGGTATTTCTGGAAAAAAGACATCTTCTAATATCAGGAGGCTGTCTCGACCTTTGACGGCGCTGAGGCACACAACTTGATCTAGCAATAAAGCTTGGACTTTTTCCCTAAGAGGATTGTCTACGTTGGCTGGCACGAGCACTGTAATGTCTGCTTCCATATCTTCTAATCTTAAGAAGATTCTTTGTTTAGATTCGCGTTTTTCAGTCAACATACCGATTATTTTGACCTTTGAGTTTGTGGGAGCTTTGAGCGCCTCTGATATGGACATCGCGTCTTTGGCGTCAATTCTTTGTCTAAGAAATTTTTGTATCCGTCTGAAACGATCACGAAAGTATTCGACAAATTCTTCCATCGACCCTGTTGTGCATAGGTTGTCTGTGGGGTCGTCTAAGACTCTGATTTCGGCGTCGGCTTCCTTAGCGTAGGGTTTAAAGGCTTCCTTTCTAGCTTCGTAGAATATTTGAGGAGGCTGCGGTGAAGATGCGATGTGCGGTTCCAGTTTTGTTTTAATTTCTTGGGTTTGTTTCACCACTTCTTCGAGAAGGTTTCGATCGATAAACAATGGTTTTTGAGAGAGTTCCTCCATTTTCTTGATTGCCTTTTCAACCAGCATGACTGGGTCCTCTATCTTAGCAAGTGTTTCAAGGAAAGTGAACGCTTCTTTATTGAGCTGGTATCCTGCTTCGATTGTGTATGAAACCGCTCTCTGGAGTC
>Ga0315310_10000230_pt1 | contig 36818 bp, 29 predicted proteins | sample TDP5_MG_FD_203630 | JGI IMG/M metagenome (GOLD analysis project Ga0315310, IMG submission 203630) | Freshwater sediment microbial communities from Lake Towuti, South Sulawesi, Indonesia - TDP5 | ecosystem: Environmental > Aquatic > Freshwater > Lake > Sediment | place: Indonesia: South Sulawesi...
CCCCAAACTATTTATCTAACCTTGAGAACTTTATGAACTGTTAATTTCCCAGCATCACAATCTTTGATTTGTAAGAAGTAAATCCCTTGAGAAGCGATTTTACCGCCATTATCAATTCCATTCCAGGGCAATCTTAAATCTGAACTAATAATACCATTGTAAAGATTCTTTACTAATCTGCCTGTAGCATCATAAATTTTGATATCCATCCTGGCATTCGGCTGATGAGCCAGATTGACATGCAACATTTTGACAAATGGATTTGGATAAATAATAATTGAACCATTTTGCGCTGAATGACTTTCCTTTGCCATTGGACCACCACCATTTCCACCACCTTCATATTCATAACGATAGATAAAGATTGGACCGATAGAAGCGAAATCACCCGATATACGCTCAAAAACAACTTCAATTACACTATCCTGATAGAATGCAGGCGGTATGATGAATTCAATAATCTCAGGCTCGTAAGGATTGTATTTAGCAAGATGCTGAACCTGACCATCAATTATTACCCACTCACGCCACTCGCCAGAGCCTTCATGATAGGCAACCGCCTTTAATTTATAGCGATAATCTGGCTCAAGAGGGAATTGATAAGTAACGGTCTCATAACCTATATCCACCGGAATCTGCCAGTTCGATATACAACTGTCACGGGCGACGAGATAAGGTGAAGCAGGATTATGACCATTGTCTGAGGAAAGATAAGCTATATCAGGCGGGGGTACATATTCCAGTTTCTTGAAGCGGATTTCATAAGGTGCGGCATCGCCATCGAGCCAGGCGGTGTAGAGATATTTTTTATAAGTATAAAACCTTGCCACTGATTGAGGATAAATAGATTTGGCTGATGTGTTGCTGATGTTCCACGCTGGTTCAGATGGGTTGATTCTGTAGAAGATGTCAAAGGGTGAGCCTGATTGCGTCTCTTCGGCATAGACTGTGAAAAATCCCCAGGCATTGACTGGATATAGAGAAATCAGGTCAGAAGTTTGGCTAAAGTTGGACCAGTAAAAAGTCAGACTGGTTCGGTATCTCGCTCCTCGATAGACATCTTCTTTCTGTGTCGTGGGTTCCAAATGCTGCCAGGTAACGAAGATGGAATCGCCGTAGGTCTCGACAAAGGGGTGGGCAGATTGAAGACCATCAAATCCAAACCGTGGTCCCCAGTTATCCCAGGTTTGTCCAATTTGCCTTGTCGCATAGCAGATCGTATCTGCCCTTTGCCAGACCGCATGGAGACGACTCTGATAATCCTTGGCAATCGAAGGATTATAACGAATTGCACCAGCGTTAATTCCTACACCACCTTCAATATAAGAAAATGAACCCAGTCCAGGTCTGTCAATTCTAAAGGAATATTCAGCAACCCAATTTGCTGGTCCATTTGCTGGAGTATGCAGTGTGCAAAGAATATGCACAGTATCACCTTGAGCATGCGGTGTAGTGACGATTGAAGGTGGTGAATTCAGGCCTGGTTGCCACGGTGCCCAAGGGTCATAAAGATGACCGATATCCCAAGCCCCGTTAGCAATCTTTCTGCCATACCATAAACCGCCAATTTCATCTGTCCAGGTAACTGAAGGGGAACCCCCAGAACTCAGACAAATTGCCGGGAACTTTCCATCACCAATAATCTCAGGCAATGTCCAATCTGCTCCACCATTTGATGAACGACGATAGATTATTTTACCGTGAGTGCTGTAGACTAAGTGTAATTTCTCGCTATTTGGGTTTCTTGCCAGATGGCGATTGCCATTATATGCCAGTGCCAATGGGTCATCAGTCACGCATGCCGGTTGTAACAAAGTTCCCCAGATGTTCCAATCTACTCCATTTCGATAATCTTCCCACACGACCAGATAGTTTGTGCCATCGAAGGCAATATCAGGACGACTCTGGCTATTTGTTACAGTTAATACGGGGATACCAAGGGTGTCGAGGACAACGCCAGATGTAGAAACACGGGCACAGTAAATATCAAAATTTGAAGAGCGATTGTCTTCCCATACAATTAGATAGTTTGTGCCATCAAAGATAACCGAAGACGACTTTTGATCTTGGGGTGCGGTTATAATAGCAATACCAGTTTCAGGTGGGTCAAGGACCTGGCCGGTCGGCGATACCCTCGCACCATAAATACCCCAGCCACCAGAAGGATCTCGGTCATCCTGCCAGACGACAAGATAATTTGTTCCATCAAAGGCAACTGAAGAAAAATTTTGTTGCCCCGAGGCAGTATTAATAGCAATACCAGTTTCAGGTGGGTCAAGGACCTGTCCGTTCCTCGATACCCTCGCACCATAAATATTCCAGCTAAGATAAGAAAGGCGGTAATCGTCCCAGGCAACCAGGTAGTTTGTGCCATCAAAGGCAACCGCAGGATACTTTTGGGCACTCCCAGCAGTAGAAATAGGAATATCAGATGGGTCAAGGACTTCACCAGTTTGCGATACTCGTCTACCATAAATATTGATGTCTGCATTACCCTGCCACACAACCAGATAGTTTGTGTCATCAAAGGCAACTGCAGGATTCATGCACGGTGTAATCGAAGAGATAGGAATACCAGTAGAATCAAGTACTATGCCCGATGGCGACACCCGGGCACCGTAAATCTTATCAGAATTACTAAGGTAATTATTCCAGACGACAAGATAATTTGTCCCATCAAAGGCAATGTCTGGAAAATATTGATTATATGCTGCGGTAGAAATTGCAATCCCTGCTGGGTCAAGCACTACCCCAGCTTGAGTGACCCTTGCACCGTAAATATCAGCGTAATAGCCATTTCGGTAATCCTCCCACACAACCAGATAGTTTGTGCCATCGAAGGCGACGGCTACATTTTTTTGGGCACCCGCCGCATCAGAGATTGGAAACTCTACGCCATAGCCGAAGATGTCCAGAAGGGCAACCAATATTGCCAAGAAATTTGCTTTCATTCTTCCTCCTTTACTTTTACCGGCTAATTGTGTAATTAGCCGAAGGAATACATATTCACACATAATAAATCACGCCATTATGTCCCTGAGCTATGGAACATTATTTTTGCCTCACCTTTAGATAAAGGTGAGGCAAACTCAGACAAATCTTATAAATCTCGAAAAGAAATATTTTTCAAAATCAAAAACAAATTTGATATTAAAATATTGAAAGAATTGTCTGTGCTTCTTGGATATATTTCGCTTAAGCCAAATTGCGTAAAGTAAAGTAAAGTAAAGTATTTTTCCATATTAAAATTATATATAAAATTTTTTATTTGTCAAGGGCACAGATTTCTTCAAACAGACGATTGGGGAATGGAAGGATAATTTATTTGATGCGACTTAGATATTGCCGATAATTAGATTTTATTTCGTCCAGGCTATCGCCACCAAATTTTTCGAGAAATACATTGGTGATTACAAAGGCGAGCATTGCCTCACCAATCACACCGACTGCGGGGACGACACAAACATCTGCCCGTTCCTTCTGGGCAAACTTTTCCTGCCTTGATAATATATCCACTGAATGTAGTGGTCTACCAAGGGTTGGGATTGGCTTTATGGCAAGACGAACGATGATATCCTCGCCATTACTCACCCCACCTTCTATACCACCAGCACGATTCGTCTCTCGATAAAAACCTTTCTTTTTGTTATAGAATATCTCGTCATGGACTGCAGAGCCAAATAATCGGGCATTTTCAAATGCCGGTCCAATCTCAACACCCTTTACCGAAGGGATAGAAAGCATTGCATGTCCAATCTTCGCATCGAGTCTCTTATCGTAGTGTGTATAGTCCCCAAGACCAGGGCAGATGCCAGTGCCAACAACTTCGCATAATCCACCGAGTGAATTGCCATCTGCTTTTGCCCTATCTATTAGTTTCATCATCTCCTTTTCTTTCTTTGGATCCATACACCGTAAAGGGCTATTATCCAATTGAGAATATTTTCTGATTCTTTTATTTATGACTATATTGCCGATGCCAATGGTGTGGGAATAGAATTCTATTCTGAATGTTTTTAAAAACAATTTGAATACCGCACCAGCAGCAACCCTTGATGCCGTCTCCCGTGCCGATGCCCTTTCACTCACATCCCTGATATCATCAAGACCATATTTTAAGGCACCCGAAAGGTCGGCATGGCCAGGTCGTGGTGCGGTTACCCTGGTAATATTTGCCCTCGGCTCTAATGTCATAACTTCTTTCCAGTTTTCATAATCACGATTTACGATAAATAATGTAATCGGCGCGCCTATCGTCCTTCCGTGCCTGATGCCTGATAAAATTTCTATCTGGTCCTTTTCTATCGCCATACGCCTTCCCCGACCATAGCCCCTCTGCCTTCGGAGAAGTTCATTATTGATAAAGTTAACATCTACCAAGATATCAACTGGTAGCCCTTCGATGATAATCGTCAATCCCTTGCCATGCGATTCGCCAGATGTCAAAAATCTAACCATTTTTCAAACCCGCTGCCTTTTCCATTACTTCTATGGGTGGTTTTTTACCGGTCCACAAAGTGAATGACCTTGCACCCTGTAATACAAGCATTGAAAGTCCGTTTATCACCCTTACCCGTCTGGTTTGTATCCTCTTAAATTTATAATTGATGTCGTAGTATGTTGAACCCTTCTTCACTATCGGTATGATTATATGTTGTAAATCAATTGGTGTTGCATTTACTACTAAATCCATGTTGGGAATGGCATCGTTAATCTTATCAAGCCGAAGAACTTTGCCATTAAATAATTTTGCAACTTTTCTTGCCCTTTGGTTCAATCTATCAGCGATCAAGAAATTTCTTGGTCCTGCAGAACCCATTACCCAGGAACACGCCCGTCCAGCGCCTCCGGCACCAATGAGCAGGATATTCTTTCCTTTAATTTTGAGTTTATATTTAATCAGTGATTTTTTAAAACCATAGATGTCGGTATTGTAGCCGAGCAGTCTGTTATTTTTTACCAGGATTGTATTTACACATCCAACAACTGCTGCCGCCTTTGAAATTTCGTCAAGAAATTGTAATACCATCTCTTTGTATGGTGTCGTCACATTGACACCACGAATCCCTAATGGAATCAGGCTCATTATCGCCTCTTTCAAATTTTTTTTTCTCACCGGAAGCGCAATATAGATACCATCTAATCCCAATGCCTCAAATGCCGCATTGTGCATGGCCGGGGAGAGTGTCGTATCAAGGGGATAGCCGATGATGCCCGTTATTAACATGGTTATATCTTTGTGGTTGGGGACTTAAATAGGTTCAAAGAAGGCGCGAAAAGGGCAATTAAGTTTCTATCCATCTTTTGCCATTTTTCATGATTTCGGCAAATTTCGATTTGTGATTGGCGAGAACGATGTCCGTAATTGACTTTACCGTTTTATTTAAATTTTTATAAAGGTCTTCTTTGAATGGGTTTAATCTTTGTATTGCATAATAAAGTTGAGGATTTTCGTTAATTACGGTTTCCGTTGTGACCATCTGGGAAAGGAATGTTGTGCTGGCTATTCTCCTCAATTCATCATATTTGTAACCGCTCTCCATAAGAACCTTGGTGAACACGATATTTATTATGTGGGAGAGTCCCAGGACATATGTAATCATGCGGTCATGTTCATCAAGGGATAACTTGACAATCGAGGCTGGTGTATCTTTAAAGAATGAACCGACTTTTTGATTTGCCTTTTCATCACCACAATCGCAGATACAGATTACCTTATCCGAAAGTGTTCGTGCATTGGGTCCAAACATGGGGTGGATGCTGGTGATTGAAATTCCCCTTTTAATGGCTCGCTGAATGGCGCTTTTAAGATGCCCTTTCAAACTTGCAACATCGAATATGAGACCTTTGAAATTCAGTTTTGTTACTTCGCCGATTGTTCCGGGCACAATTTCGAGGGGTGTGGCAATGAGCATGCATGAGGCCTTGTTAAAGCCAGCTCTTAGACTTCGATAGGAAAGAAAGTCCTTAGAGCTTCCCTTTGTATCGTAGATTGTAACTTTGTGTCCTTGATTCTGGAAGAAATATGAAAACCACCTGCCCATGTCTCCCAAACCACCGACAATTAAAATATTTTCTTTGGCACCGGAAAAAGCCGAGTAGTATAACCTCTCCTGCTGGATTCTCGATTCAGCAATAAACTGTAGCATAATTGACTTTATTAAATCATCCGGGATACACAATTTTCTTGCGACCCTGGTTGCATTTTTAATTACCTTCTTTTCAACCTCAAGGTTACGCAATGGCATCTTCTCTTTTTTCTTCTTCTTACCAATCTCTTTAATGAGCTCGATTCTTTTTCCAATCAATCGAACAATTTCTTGATCAATATTACTGACTCTTTTTCTTAAGTTATCAATGGGATTCATTGGATGTAGTTCCTTTACTCATTCGGCGCCTTCTCAATTCATAGAGCACATCGTCTAATGTGACATTATTCTTAGCTAAAAGCACGGAAATGAAATATAACAGGTCCGCAGCCTCCCAGATGATTTCGCTTGTCAATTTCGCCGCGCTAATTTCTTTTGCTTCTTCTTCGATCTTCTCCTTGAGCATCTTGTCGGTTAGTTTTGAGGTATAGGACTCGGGTTTGGGATTTTCAATCCTTTCTTTCACAATTTCATAGAGTTGATAAAGATTAAATTTTCTCTCACCAAAACATGAGTATGTATCCTGATGGCATGCGGCGCCTCTCTGCTTAACAGTAGCAAGGAGCGTATCCCGATCGCAGTCCGCCCTTATTTTGACGAGTTCTTGTGTGTTGTCTGATGTCTCACCCTTCATCCATAGTCTATTTCTCGACCTTGAAAAATACCACATCCGACCTGTCTCGAATGTTTTGCGCAGTGACTCTTTATTCGCATGCGCCAGTGTGAGAACCTGTCCGGCGTCATCCTGGGTAATGACTGGCAGAAGTTCTTCCTTCCAGTTTAACGATTCGATGAATGCGTCAGAAAGGGTGATTCTACCTGTATAGAGTGCCATACCAATCTGCACATCCACGCCAATCTGGGAGAGCTCCCTTATCTCTTCGATAGAATTTACACCACCAGCAACGGTTATTCTATTTTTTGTTAGTGCTGCCAATTTCTTTACCATCCCTTTATCTATTCCCTCGAGGGTCCCCTCTTTTTCAACACAGGTAAAGAGAAATTCACCTGCATAATTTTCAAGTTTTGTGATATTATTAAACAAATTGAGACCTGTCCTGTGTTTCCAACCCTGGGTAACGATCTCACCATTCAAGGCATCAATCGCAATTACTACTCGGCTTCGGCCAATCTTCTGGACAAGACAATCAAGAAAGCTGTGGTTTATACAATTGTCTTCAAATGCCTTTGAACCGATGATAACTTTTTTTGCACCTAATGAAATCAATTCATGTGCCCTTTCTAAACTCCTTATTCCACCGCCTGCACGGCATTCGCAAATTTTTAGAATTTCTTTGATTATCTGAGAATTGTCACCTTGATTCATTGCGGCATCAAGGTCAATAACTGCAGTCTCGCCATATCGATCAAATTCTCTAGCGAGGAGATAGGGGTTTTCTCGTTCGATGATTTTTTCCCTACCCTGTTTCAACTGGACAACCTTACCATTCATCAGGTCAATTGATGCAATCACCATCTTACACAGACTCCATTTTCATCAAGATATTTTTTTATTTCGCCAATTTCATATTCACCATAATGGAGAAGCGAGGCAAGAAGCACGGCATCAGCCTTACCGATTTTAATCGCTTCAAGCATCTGTTGAAGGGTACCTGCGCCACCAGAGGCAATTACTGGAATACGGACTGTTTCCGAAACCTTTTTTGTCAATGCCAGGTCATAACCTTCCTTTGTTCCATCCTTATCAATCGAATTTAGAAGTATCTCACCGGCGCCAAATGCTTCACCTTGCTTTGCCCATTCAATAGCATCAATCCCCGAGTCGTTTCTTCCGCCATGGGTATAGGCATGCCAGCCTTTATCATGCCTTTTTGCATCGATTGAGAGCACGATGCACTGTGAGCCGAACGCCTTTGCCCCTTCAGAAATGAGTTCAGGATTTATGATTGCAGATGTGCAGATGGCAACCTTGTCAGCCCCGGCATTCAAGACCTTTCTCATGTCTTCGACACTTCTCAAACCACCACCAACAGTTAAAGGTATAAAAACCTCTTTAGAAACATTTCTGACAATATCAATCAAAATCTCACGACTTTTATAAGATGCACCAATATCGAGGAAGGTGAGCTCATCAGCACCCTGGCTATTATAAAGCCTTGCTAATTCGACCGGATCGCCCGCATCCCTTAAATCCTTGAATTTTACACATTTTACTACACGGCCGTCATCAACATCAAGGCAGGGAATAATCCTTATCGCTAACATTGTTTTATCCAGTTCCTTAATATCTTGAGACCGACTGAACCACTCTTCTCGGGATGGAACTGAACTGCACATATATTGTCCTTGCCAATCACTGATGGATAGACAATACCATATTCACTATTTCCTATTACTATTTCGTCATCTTGCGGTTGCACAAAATAGCCATGGAGAAAGTAGAAAAAGGAGCCGTCTTTTATGCCTTCCATTATCTTTGATTTCCTTGATATCCTTACCTGATTCCAGCCAATCTGTGGGACCTTATATTCTTTGAAACGGATGACCTTTCCTTTAAATAAACCAAATCCCTTTATACCCTGAGACTCTTCGCTCTCCTCAAAGAGTATCTGCATGCCAAGACATATACCCAGGAATGGTTTATTGGCTCGAAGCCAATTATTAATCTGGTCGTAAATCCCTAAGGTCCTCAATTTTTCAACGGCGGACTGGAATGCACCAACACCAGGCAGAATCATCTTTTTTATGCTGTTAAATCCATCTATTGAATTGATAATGCGGCATTCAGTTCCTAAAAATTCGAGTGCCTTCTTTACAGAAAGCAAATTTCCTGCGCCGTAATCTATTATACCGATCACACCAAAATCCCTTTTGTGCTTGGAATTTTTCCTTTTAATCGCTTCTCAATTTCACAGGCATCTTTTAATGCCTTGGCCAATGCCTTGAATATTGCCTCAATCTTATGGTGGTCGGACCGGCCATAAATGACCAAGATATGTAGGGCGGCACCAAGGTTTGATGCAAAACCCTGAAAGAAATCCTCCAGCGTTTCAGTCTGGAAATCGCCCAGTCTCTTGCCTTTAAATTTTGTCTCCATCCTCAAGTAATACCTTCCTGATAGGTCAATTGCTACCATAACGAGCGCATCGTCCATTGGACAGATGGAGAACGAGATTCTCTTTATGCCCTTTTTGTCACCGAGCGCCTTTTTGAATGCCCCACCCAATGCAATACCAGAATCTTCGACAATATGGTGCTGGTCAACATTGATGTCACCGGTGACCCTTGCCTCGACATCGAATAGACCATGCCGGGCAAGTGTTTCCAGCATGTGATTCAAAAATCCAATATCCGAAACTATTTTGCACTTACCACGGCCATCAATATTGACTTTGATTTTGATATTTGTCTCTTTCGTCTTTCGTTCAATTGTTGCGGTTCTCATAATATCTGCCCCAGGGCTTTTAATAATGTCATATTCTCCCTTCTTGTGCCAATCGTTATCCTTAAAAAACCATTCAACATAGGGTAGCCATTCATATTTTTTACAAGTATACCTCTACTCAACAACCTCTTATGAACAACATCACTCAAGTTGTCTAAACGGGCGAGCAGAAAATTTGTTTTGCTTGGGTAGACCTTAATACCCATTTTTTTCAATTTTGTATAGAGAAAAATTTTCTCGATTTCAATTCTTCGAACAGTATCTTTGATATACCTTTTATCGTTCAATGCCTCATTTGCGGCAATCACGGCAACCGAATTTACACTGTATGGTAGATTTATTTTGCTCAGATTATCTATATTATTCGAATTTGAAACAATAAATCCTATTCTGAGTCCAGCAAGTCCAAAAACCTTTGAGAATGTATCCATGATAATCAAATTCTTGAAACGGTTAATTAACCCAACATAACTCCTTTTCGCAAAATGGTGGTATGTCTCATCGAGAAGAACAATAGCATTTTTGGCCTTAAATAATATTTTTATCAGTTCTTGCTTTTTCATAGATGTTCCGGTTGGACTATTTGGATTGGCAATGACAACCATGCGTGTCTTTTTAGTAATTGCCTTGAGAATTCTTTGCCCGGGGAATGAAAGGTTACTATTGCATAAGATTTTTTTAACCTTTGCCTCTCTGATTTTTGCCCAGAGTTCAAACATAGCAAAGGTTGGCACAGGTATAATTATCTCATCACCTTTCTCAATATATGTGTCTATTATACACCGGATTGCATCATCACCACCATTTGTTAAGATTATGTTTCCGGGCTTTACATTATGATAAGTAGCAATATTTTTTATTAGCGAGTTGTATTCAGGATAGAAGGTCACATCATCAACACCTAAATTCTTCAATGCCTTAATGACCCTTGGTGAACATCCCTTCGTATTTTCATTGAGGTCGAGTTTTATCTTTTCCGTGCGTGATACCCCTGGCAGTTTGTAAGCAGAAATCTTTTTTAAACACCTTCTGGGTTCCATCAAACAACAACCTTTCTGATTTCATATTCCAAGATGTCTGTAGCACCAAGTTTTTTTAAGAGGGGAATCAACTTCTTTACCTCGGTCTTCTTTACAGCAACCTTTACTGCATAGCCCTCCTGTCCATAAAGTGGTGCAACAGTAGGAGATTTCATGCAGGGAAGCATCTTCACGATCTTTTCAAACTTATCATTGGGTACATTCATTTCTAATATTACCCGCTCGCTGGCATCGAGTATTGCCTGGAAGAGCATCTTCAATTCACGGATCTTCTCACCCTTCCATAGGTCTTTGTATGCCCTCCTGTTGGCAATAAATCTTGTAGATGATTCTAAGAGTGTCGCAATCACATGGAGGTTGTGCGCCTCGAGTGTCCTGCCTGTTGCCATATTATCAATTATCATATCCGCGTCGTCGGGTGGAAAGACCTCGGTTGCGCCATAGGTCCTAAGAAAGATATAGCTGTATTTCTCTTTTTCGAGAAATTTTCGTGCAATATTTTCGTATTCAGAGGCGACGGCGATCTTTCTTCGATGCAAGTTTACATGCATAATTTTCTCGGGTATCGCCGCAACCACCTTAACCGGGTCGAACTTTAAATCGAGCAATTCAATAACATCAGCCCCGCTCTCAACAATCCAATCATAGCCAGTAAAACCAATATCGTAGGAACCTAATTCTACAAGGTCTGGAATATTTTGCGGCTTCAATATTTTAATTTCAATCTCCGTATCACTTACTATCGGTCTATAACCCCTTTCATCAATTTTAAAGACAATACCCGCATCGCTCAACAGTCGTGCTACATTCTCATATATCCTGCCCTTTGGTATCACAACCCTTAATTTTTTCAATATAACCTCCTTTAACATAACCAAACATAAGGCACAAAAGAGCTCATAAAGGACTCAAAGCGGGTTATTAAAGGAAAAAATTACCCTGGGCCTTTTTTTTGCATCATAAAAATTTAATTATCCACATAGTTTATAATAAAACTCACTAAAAGTCAATCCCTGTTTTAGGTGAACAGTGAACAGCCTGCCCCCTTTTTTATTTCAGGTATTTTTTGCCTCTCAAGTTTGGCGGCAGATAATCCTGGTCAACCTTTGCACCAGGATAGTTATGGGGATATTTATAGTCCTTGCCATAGCCCAATTTTTCCATCAAAGGTGTGGGCGCATTGCGAATATGCATGGGCACTGGCTCGGCGAGGGTTTTTAATGCGTCCTCCTTTGCCGCCTCGTAGGCGAGGTATATTTCATTACTCTTCGGTGCCTTGGCAAGATAGACAACACACTCAGCCAGGGCAAGATCACCTTCAGGTCTGCCAATAAAATCTACTGCATCCTTTGCTGCGATTGCTACAACCAATGCCTGCGGGTCTGCAGAGCCAATATCCTCAACTGCAAAACGGACAAGCCTACGGGCGATATATAATGGATCTTCACCTGCCTCAAGCATCCGTGCAAGCCAGTACAGGCTTGCATCAGGGTCAGACCCTCTCAGCGATTTATGAAGTGCCGAGATAAGATTATAATGTTCTTCGCCTGCCTTATCATATCGCAATGCCTTTCGTTGAACCACCTCTTCGACGAGCTTCAAATCAATCTTCTTATCCTTTGTTGCAAGGGCGGACAGTTCCAAGGCATTCAAGGCTACCCTTGCATCGCCATCTGAGATATTGGCAATAAAATTTAATGCCTCAGGGGATAATTGAAATTCGCCATTCAATCCTTTTACTGATGTGCATGCCCGCTCGATGATCATTTTAATATCATCAATACTCAGTGGATAGAGCATATAGACCTTCAACCGGGATAGAAGGCTTGAATTCAATTCAAAAGAAGGGTTTTCGGTTGTGGCACCAATCAAAATAATCATCCCCTTCTCCAGGTATGGCAGAAATGCATCCTGTTGTGCCTTGTTGAATCTATGTATTTCATCTATAAATATTATGGTATCACGGCTGTAGAGCTGTTTTCTCCTTTCTGCCTCTTCCATAAATTTTTTAATTTCAACAATACCGCTCGTTGCGGCAGAAAAAGAAATAAAATCTACAGAATATTTCTTGGCAAATAAACGGGCGATTGTTGTTTTGCCACTTCCGGGTGGACCGAATAGGACCATCGAAAATAGTCTGCCTTCCTCTATCTGCCTTCTGATTGGACCATTTGGACCTAATAGGTGTTTTTGTCCAAGAACCTCATCAAAGGTTTCGGGTCTTATTCTGTCGGCAAGGGGTGGCTTATCCATATTTTATTAAATATAAATAAAAGAATGGGATATTAAAGATGAGTGAGTCGAGGCGGTCTAAGAATCCACCGTGTCCAGGAAAAACCTTTGAGGCATCTTTTAAATCAACCTCCCGCTTCATTGCCGATTCGAAGAGGTCACCGACCGTGCCTAATGTTCCGATACCGATTGTGATAATTATTGCATCCAATAAATCTAATGACCTGACCCAGAGATTGCTTAATAATATTGTGAAAGGGAAGGTTAAGAAGAAAGATATAAATGTTCCTTCAAGTGTCTTCTTGGGACTTATCTTCTCTGCCAATTTATGTTTACCAATTGCTGAACCAATAAGGTAGGCGAATGTATCAAATAACCATGTAAGAATTAACGGCACAAGGGCGATGGTGAATCCCATCTTTCTTAAGGGAATTATTGTTGAAGGGAGAAGTGAGATGTAAACAATGCCCAAGACAGTAGCCGCGGCCTCATTCAAAAAATTAGGAATATGCCTCGGGTTAGGAAAACGTATCACAGACAGGAAAAAAACAAAAAATAGTAGAAGAAAACCCGGAAACAGAAATGGCACTTCAAAGAAAAAAAGTAAAGGGATTGTATAACCTGGAAATAGAACAGCAAGGGTATGGGGATAGATATCCTTACGATGCCAGAATCGAAAATATTCATTTGCGGCAAAGGTGATGAAAATTAATAGGAGAAGGGGTAACAGGATACTATCGAGCCAGAGCACAAGAATGACTACCAGTATTAAGAAGAAGCCGGTCTTCGTTCTTCTTAAAATATCACTCAACACGACCAAAAAGGCGCTCCCTCTTTTTAAATTCTTCTATTGCCTTTAAAAATTCTTTCTTTCTAAAATCGGGCCAGAGGGTTTTGGTAAAATAGATTTCGGTATAGGCAATCTGCCAGAGAAGAAAATTGGAGATGCGTTCTCGGTGCTCCGCACCGGTTCTGATGAGTAAATCGGGTGGAGGTAGGTTCGGGTTATACATAAATTTCGAAAATTCCTGCTCATCAAGTTTATCAAGGTCTATTGATTTGTTTCGGTCATTGAGCACAACCCCTTTAACTGCATCTATGATTTCACTTTGACCACCATAACTAAGACATAGTGTTAAAATAAGTCCAGTATTATTTCTGGTTAGATTTAGTGCCTTGTCCAACGCATTTTTGGCATTCGGATATAAATTACCCAGACGGCCGATAGCCATGATTTTAACATTATTCTTATTCAATTCCGGAGTCTCTTTTATGAGCATCTCTTCAAGCATATTCATTAGCGTATCAACCTCTTTCTTTGGACGTTTCCAATTTTCGGTAGAAAAGGTAAATAATGTAAGATTTTTTATACCCAGTTTGGTAGAGGTTTTAACAATATCCCGCACCGACTCCACGCCCTGGCGATGACCGATAACCCTGGGTAATCCACGCTTCCTCGCCCATCTACCATTGCCATCCATGATAATTGCTACATGCTGTACTTCAGACATAGAATATTATATTGTTAAAATTTGGATTGTCAATATTACTTGACAATTGATAAAATCTGGATAAAATAGACTTATGAAAGACTTTTCTAAAGTAACACTCTTTAAATATCTAACGCCTCAGGAAGTGGATTGGATGTTGGCTAAATGGCGTTCAAGGGAAATAACAAAGGATATGGTCATTATCAAAGAAGGAACGATTGGCGATGAGATGTATATAATCGAATCGGGGCGGGTCGAGGTCTTTCTAACACGCGGGGATTTGGTATTGATGCTTTCTGAGCTCCAAGAGTCGTCTTTTTTTGGTGAAATGGCACTTTTGACCGATAGACCACGTTCCGCTACCGTGAAGGCAAAGACAGAATGCCACCTCTTGGTGTTGAAGAAACAGGACCTCGCTGAGATTATTAATGAAAATCCGAAGGTGGCGGCAAAATTTCTTTTGGCAATGGGTGAAGACCTTTCTAATCGGATAATAGCGACAAATGCAAATCTCGAAAACTATTTTCTCATTAATCAGGCGATCGTTGATAACGAATCATTTAGAAATCTTTACATACTTACCCATAGGGCCCCATCGTCTAGTGGTTAGGACATCACTCTTTCAAGGTGGAGATACGGGTTCGACTCCCGTTGGGGCCATTGTTGAAAAAGGGTTTGTTGCTCGATTTGTGGCATCACCACCTGTTTTGTCTTATAGCACGAGCCCCGTTAAATAAAAGAGCACAAAAAGGTAAGGTTTTAGTTGGTAATTAAGCAGAATTTTTTGTGTAAGATGAATTAAGGAGGATATTATGAGAAAACTTGCCCTATGTTTATTGGTGTTACCGCTCCTGATGTTTGCCCAGGAGATTTCAGTTTATGGTAATCGGGGGATGTTCAAACTTCAGTATGCCCAGCCTCACAATATGGGGATGCTCTCTTTTCATATTTCACCGGAAGAGCGGTATGAAGAGATGAGCACAACCCAGCAGGGCACACCTACCACCGACCGTAAACACTTCTTCAAAGTCTCCACAGGGTTGTCTTATGCAATAATTGATTACATCGAAGCCCGATTCCGGATGACGCCATTTATGAAATGGTTTGAAATGAATAATTATCCAATAAAAAGGGGTGACCCAGACCCGGTTATCGGATTTGAAACATTCGAAATTGGTGGTAAGGTGGGCTATCCTTTCATTGTTGATAAGATCACCCCGTTACAATATGCGATTGGCACTGAATTTCATGTTGATTTTGGTCCAGGACTTTCCCGCGAGTTATTCAGTAATGCGTATAACTGCGACAAAAGATTCTATGCGGATTCCTTTACAGATGGAAATGCCACGCCCGTTACCCCTCATTTCCCACCCCATATTCCTCATGACCCAGACTATGGTATTAATGCGTTATTCGATTTCTTGGTTGGGCCATTTGCTGCCCATCTCAATGGTGGCTATCTTTATACCGGTATAGATAAGCAGCCCAATTATGTTGCTGACGCAGATTTTCGTCAAAGACCCAATTATGTTATCCATGGTATTGGTATTGAGTTGATGCCGTCGCCGGATGTGCATATACTCTTCGAAACCTATGGCTATTTTGATAGTGAGGCCGAAACAGAATCTCTGTGGGTTACCCCGGGTATAAGATTTGGGACAAGAAGCGTCAGTTTCGATTTGGGGGTTGAATTGGGAATTATAGGTGAGTGGTTCTGGAAGGCGTTTTTTAACATTTCTGGTGGTGGGGATTTAATTAAAAAGCTCGAGATCCATATTCCAATAGCTAAGGTTTCAGGAAGGGTTACCGATGCCAAAACCGGTGAGCCAGTGGCGGCAACTCTTACCTTCCCTGGTTCGGATAAGGAACCAGTTCAGGTTTCCACTAATGGCACATACGAGGTTTCATTTTCCCCAGGTAATTATCGAGTCCATGCAGAGGCACCTAATTACCGTTGGAAGGAACAGGGGGCTGTACTCAAGGACGGCGATAATGTTGTTTTAGATTTTATCCTCAATAAAAAAGAGGTCTCAACTATTTTGGGTAAAATTTTTGATGCCGAAACAAGGACACCAATTATTGCTGAGGTATCCTTTCCCAAGAGCCAATTTAATGTTGTGACATCTGATACCTCAGGTATGTATACGGCGACCCTGGCACCGGGTACTTTCAGGGTTCATGTCGAGGCAACTGGCTATCAGTTTGATGAAAAGGTTGTGACATTACAGGAAGGCGAGTCCCGGGTACTCGATTTTCCATTATCAAAGGTGATGTTAGTCCAGGCAACCTTGGTTGGTAAAGTTTCTTCAGCAGACAGTGGGAACCCACTACTCGCCCAGATAACATTTGTTGATACAAAGATTCCCACAACCACCAGTGACCCGACAACTGGAATTTATAAAGTAACTACTTCACCAGGCACATATTCATTGAAGGTTGAGGCACAAGGTTATATTACAGAAACGACCCCTGTTGTTCTTGTCAAGGATGAAACAAAGATTCAAAACTTTTCTTTACGTAGAATTCCGGTGGTTGGCACGAAGATAGTTTTGAGAGGTGTTTATTTCGATTTCAATTCTGCGGTCATAAAGCCAGAATCCTATCCGGTTCTCGATGATGCCGCTAAGGTTCTATTGGCCAGACCAACAATGAGGGTAGAAATTAGCGGTCACACTGATAGTATCGGCTCAGACGCATATAACCTACAACTGTCTAACCTCAGGGCTAATGCCGTGCGAAATTATTTAATCACATATCATAAGATTGATTATTCGAGGCTTATTGGCATTGGTTATGGAGAATCTCAGCCAATTGCCGACAATCGAACAAGGGCTGGAAGAGACCTGAACCGAAGGATTGAGTTTAAGATATTGAGCGATTAAATACAGCGGTAAGGAGTCGGTAGCAGGGGCATACGATCGTATGCCCCTGCTACTTTTTAACAGGGGTTGAGATATCTGTCCTTGCTATCTCCTCTTCGATTTTATCCAAATATCTTAAATTACGAACCTTCTCAAATATTTTATTTGCCTTTAAGAGCATCTTTAATGATTCCTTCATTTTACCTGTCTGCTTGTATGCACTCCCCTTCAGGTAGTAAATTTCCGCAGTAATACTACTATTTGGTAATGATTTGACAATTTTATATGCCTTATCATAAAACTTATGCGCCTGGCCGAATTTCCTCAGTGCCACCAGAACCTTACCACGATATAAAAATTCGTAAACTTTATAACCGAGGTCGTGTTCTAATTTTAATTGGAGCAGCAATTTTTTTGATAGAGACTCTGCCCGTTTGTAAGCCTTTGTTAATAAAAGATATTCAATTTCCTCCATCAAACAGTCTATCGCAGGATATTTCAGGTTAATCTTATTAGCAATCCTTTGCGCAGATGACAGATGCAATTTACCCTTCTTTATCTGTCCAGTCTCACGATAGAATTCGCTCAATGACAGGTTGCTGAATATAAGACCTTCATTAAATTTTGTTTCGCGCGCAAGTTGAATTGCCTGCTGATAATTGCTTAATGCCTGGTCATCCATCAGTCGGCGGAAATTGATATAACCGAGGTTACTATAGAGATAGATGAGGGTCCTTTTTGCCCCGATCAATTTTGCTATCCCAATTGCCTTCAAATAGAGCTCTAATGCCTTTTCAATATCGTATCGACTATAAAAGGCACCTAAATCCAATAATGTTATGGCTATCCCCTCTTGATAACCGATTTCTTCATAAAGGTTTAATGCCTTTTTGTAAAAACTTTCACACAATTTTTCTTTTAATTTCATGGAATAATTTAGCGCAAGATTAACATAACATGCGGCAACAAGTTTTTTGTCCCCAATCGCCTCACTTATCCTTAACGCCTCATTAAAACAAATCTGCGCCTTGTTGAATACGCCCAACCTCAGATATACAACACCAAGCGTATTGTGGGTATCCCTCAATTCTTGTTTCTTTAATTTCCTCTTCAATTTTAGTATTTCCTCACACATCTTTTTAGCGCGTATGTACTGGCCAAGTCTTGTATATACCCATGCAATTGCGGTCATAAACGAGTATTTGGCATCAGTACCTTTAGCCTTTTTTAGCCCAAGATAATAACATTTTAAGCCCTCTTTATAATCACCCATATCTTCATATACCTTCCCCAGTTTATTGTAAACTTTATAAGCGTTGGGATTTATTCGGAGACATGTATTGAGGTTTATGGTTGCGTGCTTGTAATCACCAGTTAGATAGTAAATTTCAGCCAGTGCAAACTTAATATTAAAAATCTCCTCAATATTATCTTCGTATTTTAATGCATTCTCAAAAAATTCAATTGCCAGGCTGTGTGCATAATTATCCTTTGCCTTTGCCGCAGCCTGCCTTGAGTAATATAAAGCCTTTGTCACATCATTCGCAATGGTGAAGTGAGTTGCAAGTTGTTCAAAATAATTTTGTAGTGCGCTGGGGTAAAGATTTTCGATAGACTCACCGACTGACTTATGATATTTTAGTAAATCAGCCTTAGAAATATTTTTATATACAACCTGCCGCACAATGTCTTCGCTAAAGAAGTAATTTTCTGGCGTTCTTTCTTTTATAAACCCCAATTTATTGAGTTCATCGAGTGCATCGAGAATTTCACCGACATTCTTTCTACTTGCCAGTGCAATAAATTCCGCGCCGAATTCCTGACCAAATACAGCTGCAATATCTAAGAACTCCTTTACCTCGGGTGCAACAAATTTGAGTTTTCGTTTAATAGTCTCTTCGACAGATGCGGGGATTGTCAATTCCAATTCTAAGTCCTTAGAAAAAACCCATTCTCTTCCATTCCAGTATAATCTCTTTTGCCGCTCCAGTTCTCTTATAATCTCTTCGATATAGAATGGGTTACCACCACTTTGATGATATATGAATCGAGTGGCTTCTTGGGGAACTAATCCCATCATTGCCTCAAGGAGCTGGTGACATTGTAACTCGTTTAATGGCGGTAGTGTTATTCGTGTATACAATTTCTCTCTTGCCCAAATTCCTAAAAAATCGATAATTTGAGAATTATTGATTTCCTCGATTCGAAATGTGCCAATGTGTTTCACGTTCTCTTTGGCACTTCTTATAATGAAGTCTAAAAGTTCACAACTCGGTCGGTCTATCCAATGAAGGTCATCCAAAAACAGTATTATCATATTTGGCGTAAGCATCTCGGACATTTTTAGTATGAACTTGGTGACACCATCGAATAGATGGAATTTATCCATTTCGAGTGTTTTGGTTAATACTGGAATGGATTCGCCAGGAAATAATTTTATAACGGCAGATATGTGTGTTTCTGGAATCTGTTTGAATATTTTCTGGATTAAAGCAAAATCTTTATTTAGCAACTCATTAAACATATTTTTAAATGGGTGATATGGAACTGATGATAATGCGGCGTATGAATTTCCTCTCAAGGTGATAACATTGTTTAATCGGTTTTTTACCTCAAGGACAAGCCTTGTTTTTCCAATACCGGCCTCACCAGCAACAAAGAGGGCATTGTAATCTTTCAATTGATTTAGACACCAGTTAGTCTCATTATCGCGACCGATGGTTATGGGCGATGGGATATTTATCTTTTTGGTAATTTCCGATTTTAGTCCGATACGATTTTTACCTTGCTTTTTTGCTTGATACATTAGATTATCCGCTTGATTGATAAGGGCCTCGATTGTTGTTCCGTCATCAGGAAAAACAGCGAACCCTATACTACAGAGAATTTTGCGTGTTAGAATTTCTTGGGCATTCAAGTTAGTAAATATTCTCTGTGCCAGCTCAAGTGCACCTTCCGTATTGGTATTGGGCATAAGAGCAATAAATTCATCGCCTCCATAGCGGACTACATTATCTACTTCCCTAATATTTTTGCGTAAAAAATTTGAAAATTGTATCAAAATTTTATCACCCTCCAAATGTCCTAATGTATTATTAATATCCCGAAAATTATCAATATCTAAAAGTATCAAGGCAAACTTTGAGGCAAAACGGTTTGCCCTTTTAATTTCGGTCTCAATCCAATAGAATAAAAATTTTCGATTGTAGACACCTGTTAAATCATCAATATAAATTTCTTTCATACCATTAAATTATATCCAAAATTTTGGGTTAGTCAACTTCCCCCTTGACAAGCTTTCTATTTTGGATATAATGGGGTATGCTTAAATATTTAAGGAGGATAATAGCGACATCTTAGATGTTTGATGTCCCGTAGACTTGAGCTATTAATTATCATATTAGGCGACCTATTATTATTATTTCTTATCTTTTTTATCAGTTGGAAGGCATCTGCTCTAAATTTTTCGGTAACAAGTTGGCACGCAATTACATGTAACTTAGCCCTTCTTTTCTATTGGTTATTCCTGTTTCAGACCTTCGGTTTGTACGAATCACGGTCAAAGATTCAATTAATGAATGAAATATTGAAGCTTTTCCAGGTTCTTTCTATCGGTATAATTATGATTATCGCCCTCGCCTATATTGCGAACATAGATTTTATAAAGGCAAAGGGTTTTATTCCTTCATATGGGGTATTGTTTGGTTCGCTCCTTATATGGCGATTTCTATGGCGTGGATTCACGGGTGAATATATTAAACCAAAACCTCAAAAAGTTTTGATCTTCAAAAATGGCGATTCAATAGAAAACCATAAAGGCTTCGAGATTGTCAAAGAAATAAAACTGAGCGATATTAACTCGACAATCTCCAACAGCATCTTTAAAAATAATAAATTTGATGGGATATTAATAGAGAGTAATGGCCATTTAGACGAAGAGATTTTAAATGTCATCTCCAAATTTGCCGAGACCGAATATGAAATATATGTTTCACCAAAGCTTTATCCATTGGTCTATCAACATTTTCTTGTCGCGAAAATTCCGGATTCACCCCTCTTGAGAATAATCTTCCACCCGCTTTCAACCTGGGACCGCTTTTTGAAACGAGTAACGGACATTATCCTATCGATATTAAGCCTAATTACCTTGTCGCCAATTTTAGTGATAGTTGCACTATTCATTAAACTCGATTCTCGAGGTCCAGTTTTTTACAAACAAAGGAGGGTTGGATTCCGTGGCAAAAAATTTACTTTATATAAGTTCCGTTCGATGATTACCGATGCGGAAAAATATACAGGTCCGGTCTGGGCAGAGAAGAACGATAGACGAATCACCAATTTAGGCAAAATTATTAGACCACTCCGGCTCGATGAGTTGCCCCAGTTATTCAATGTCCTAATGGGTAATATGAGTTTTGTTGGACCAAGACCAGAGCGACCTCATTTTGTAGCAAGATTTAAAAAGGAGATATCTTTGTATAATTTGAGACTCAGTGTCTTTCCCGGGATTACAGGATTGTCCCAGGTGAGGCATAACTATGACCGAACCATGGAGGATGTACAAAAAAAGTTAGATTATGACCTCGAGTATATTAATAATTTATCGCTTCAACTTGATTTGAAAATCTTCTTTAAGACTATCCTGACTGTATTGAAAAGAGAAGGGGCTCATTAGTTAGCATTATCGTCCTGACGATACTCACCCAGAATTTGCATAAAAAAGATGCAAACCAGAGGTGCTACGGCAAATAAAATGGCACTGAGATTACTGCAATTAGTAATTGCATTACCTTTTTTATCCCTATTTGGTCAGGCTTTACCTGTCGATTGGTCACAGAGCTATTGTACCTTTGATATTGGCGAAGTGCTTAAGGTTAATGAGTCTGCCATTGGTTTTGCAATAGATAACTACTGTATTTACTGTTCTCACGCCGAGACTCTAAGTTATGATGAAAGAAGATTCGACATCTGGGCAAGAATTGGAGTATTTAAAAAATACGAGATTGAGCTGAAATATTCCTACCCTACCGCAGGACTTGTTTCGATAAAATACCAATTCTTGCAGGGCTATTTATCAGGGGCATTCAAATCTGGCTTTGGCTACATGAAGGGAACGCGGCAGGGTTATATTACAGATTATGTATACGATTTTTATCCAACAATAATTTTTACTAAAGGCATCGCTGGAAATTTAAAATTCTTTTATGCACCTAAAATCATATACTCAATTCATACTCGCGATCGACAGGAACACACTGATAGACCACCAGAATATATTTTCCAATATGGACATTGCCTTGGCCTTGTGTTTGGCAAAAAGTTTATGTTTCTACCCGAGGTGAACTGGCTCTGGGGGAATAATATGGGCACGAGATATATGGTAAATCAATTCGGCATTGGCGTGAACTCGCGTCTTTAGGTTAATAGTTTGATGAATCGCGATACTACTATTTTCTTAAATGAAATTTATCTAAGAGTGAATCAATTGCCTTATTAAGATACTTCTTCTTCAGGAATATATTTATTGATAATTCAGAGGTTGTGACCGCATCAATGTGGGTTTTTACCTTTGATAGTGTATTAAAAATTTCAGCAAGGATTCTATTTTCTGAACCGATACCTGTGCCAATAACACTTACCGAGCAGATTTCGAGGGATTCTTTGATAAGGTTGATTTTGAGTTTTTTTGCGACTTTATTAAGTATCGTCCGTGCCTGTCTTCGCTCATTGAGTGGTGTAATGAACGAAAGATCAAATTGTTTTGCATCAGATATACCGTGGAAAAAGAATTTTAAATGGATACCAGCATTTGTTAATTCAGTCACAATTTGAGAAAGGTAGGTTGGTTTTCTTGGCACCTGCACAAGGGTTACCAGATAGAGATTTTCACTATGGGTTATTGCCGTAGGTCTTGGTTTCTCAATACCACCTATATGGGTAATCAATGTCCCTGGTTTATTATTAAAACTGTTCCTTACTTCTACAGGAATATTGAATCTTGCTGCAATATTTGAGGCACGAGGATGCAAAACCTGAGCACCGCGACTCGACAATTCTAACATTTCTGCGTAGGAAATTTTATCAATTTTTTTCACACCTTTAAATCTGTTTGGGTCTTCGGTGTATACACCATCAACATCAGTGTAGATGATACACCGTTCAGCAACCAAGTCCGCGCCCAACGCCACGGCTGTTGTGTCTGAGCCGCCCCGTCCTAAGGTTGTTATCTCCTTTTCCGGACTAACCCCTTGAAAACCACACACGACTGGTATTTTATTGTCAGATAATGCTTTTTTAATTCGTTCGCCTCTTATTTCTAAGATGCGTGCATCAGTATGTCTGGTATCAGTAATAATGCCAACCTGAGATCCAGTGAATGAGACCGCCTTCAAGTTTAACTTCTCCAGTCCCATGGAAAATAATGCTACAGAAATACGCTCACCCGCGGTCAATAACATATCGAGTTCTCGCGCCTTCGGTTCGTTAGTAATCTTATGGGCAAGTTCTAATAGTCCATCGGTTGTATGACCCATTGCTGATACTACAACTACAACATCATTCTTTTTCTTTATTTCAGCGATACGCCTTGTTGCATTTTTAATCAATTCTGGAGTTGCCAACGAGGTGCCTCCAAATTTCACAATTACTACTGACATGCCGGATTATATTTATCCATGGCAAAAAGTCAAGATATCGTATGCCTGAAGTTTATTTATGCCTTTCAAGGTTTTAAAACCATTGACTTCGGTTTGGGAATATATAGACTTTTTTATGTTCGCTCTCTTAAAGAATAAAGGCATTGTCTTCTTAGGTCTCTCTAATACTATCTCCCAGTTGGGTGACCGTCTTACACACATGGTCATTATTACAATCATTGGTGCAATGTTTCCCGGTCGCATTTCCGCATTCAGCGAATTTTGTGCTACATTTACATTGCCCGTGATAATCCTTTCACCATTTGCAGGTGTATTAATTGATCATTGGAATAAAAGGACAATAATGTTTCGTTGCCATTTGATACAATCAATCTTAATAATTTTGACGCCGAGTTTTATTATATTCACAAAAAGTATTATACCTATCTGGATACTGGTTGTGATATTCTTTTCTTTAGATTTATTCAACAATGCCTCAAAGAATGTTGTTATACCCGATTTGGTAAATTTCGATGAACTTGTTGGTGCCAACTCATTAATTATTACTATGGCACGGATTGCAACATTTGTCGGTATGGTGGGTGGTGGGTATCTCGTGCGCATTGCGGGATGGCAGGGTGGTTTTTACATTGATGCTGCTACCCATTTAACCGCTGGAATTCTCGTATTGTTTATGGGCGCTAAGATTTTGTTTGAACCAGTGAAAAGGTTACAATTTTCTTTAAAGACCGAGCTGAAGAAATCCTTTAACCAATTTGTAGGCGATTTAAAAGAGTTGATTTTAGTACTCAGTAAAGACCGCGTCGTAATTTTTGTAATGCTCTCAGTCTGTATTTTGCCTTTTGCTTCGGCAGTTGCATATACGGTAATGGTTTATCTCGTCCAGCAGGAGTTCCGTTTGGGGACCGAAGGGGTTGGGGTATTAGGTGGGGTCATTGGTATTGGCATGCTTATTGGTGGTGTCTTGATGGGTATGTTTGGTAACAAATTTAGCCGGGGCAAAATAATTATTTTCAGTATGTTGATACTCACGGTGATTTTTATCGTTGGACCATCTTTTATTACACCGCTAATTCTATATGTTATGTCACTGATTTCGGGAATGGTTTTTTCTGCGATTGGCATCTCGCAGGATACCATGCTCCAGGAAGATGTGCTAAAGGAAATTCGAGGTAGAATCTTTGCCACAAAAGAGTTTATTGTGAATGTTACTTTTTTATCAAGCGCTGGTTTGGTAGGTGTAGTTTCAAGTAGTTTAAAACCATATACAATCATCTTTGGCACTGGTATCTGTCTATTTTTAATTGCGCTATGTAGTATATTTATTTTTAGAGCAATCCCGAAAGAGATAAGAGCCAAATTTTAACATAAGGAGGAATGATGAAAATCTTAATTGGTTATTATTCAAGGACAGGCAATACAAAAAAAATGGCAATAGCAATTGCCCGGGGTGTGAAAAAGGAGAAGCTTGCGGTAGATGTCAGGGATATAAGAAGAATCAGACCGCGAGACCTGTTAAAATACCAGGCAATAATTTTTGGCTCTCCTACCTATTATGGTTTGATGGCAGCAGAGATGAAGAGATTGATTGATGAAAGTGTAAAATTTCATGGTCGGTTAACAGGTAAGGTTGGTGGTGCGTTCACCTCAAGTGGTGGTATTGCAGGTGGGGGAGAAACGACGATTCTCTCAATTCTTGAGGCATTTATGATTCATGGGATGATTGTGTTTGGCGAATCGAATGATTATCACTATGGCCCTGTATCAATTGGCACACCAGATAAAAAAATTAAGGTAATCTGCGAGATTTATGGCCGAAAGATTGCAAGACTCGTAAAAAAAGTATTTGGGCAATAATTCACTAACGCTTATATTCTAAAAGACTTCAAAAAACTTAAATTTTGAATTGACTTTTCGCAGCTTTTGGTTATAATTAATGGTTATGTATAATTGGTCAATTGATGAGAAGACATTCAAAAAACAAGATAATCGGGCATACAAAATGTGGAAGTTGATACAGACAATAAATTACTCTGAGCCAGGTGAAAAAATAAGCAAAATTTTAGTAAAAAAATACTGGGAAGAAATAAAAAATAGAATTGACAGTTCATATCGGGAATACTTAGAATTCCTTTTATGGCACCGAAAAAAGAAAGTATCCTAACCCCGGGACAAACAAGAGTTTTAGGAATTATCGCCAAAGAGAAATATTTTACTGAGAGATATTATCTTACCGGCGGAACAGCGCTTGCTGAGTTTTATCTCAAGCATAGATTTTCGGAAGACCTTGATTTTTTTAGCGAAGATAAAGAAATCAATCCAATTCCGATTGCTCGATTTTTGAAACACAAAATGAAAACTTTGAAATTACAGAAATTTGATATGAGGCGAGTTTGGGGAATATACAGTTACTTTCTTCATTTCGAAAATAAAGAAATTTTAAAGATAGATTTTAGTTATTACCCATTTCTTAGAATTAAAAAGGGAATAAAGTTTGAGTCCCTTGAGATTAATGGCATTTTTGATATCGCTGTTGATAAAGTTCATACAGTTATCTCCCAACCAAGGGCACGAGATTTTATTGATATTTATTTTATTATTAAGAAAGAACACTATGATTTTAAGGAACTTTTAATGAAAGCCAAGGCAAAATTTGATTGGCACATTACTGCCATTGAACTTGGAACACGCTTATTTGAAGCCTCCAAACTAAGTGATTATCCCCGAATGTTAAAAAAGATTAACCATCAGGAATGGAAAGATTTTTTTACTAAGGAATCCCAAAAACTAAAAAGCGAAATTTTTACCCCATAATCAGTAACAGTTAACTTTTTTACCCATAACGCATACCCTAATTATTGTAAATATTATAAGAAAAATTTGGCAATCGTCAAGACCTAATTTTACCCCGCGCATCGGTATTTGTTTGGCAAAAATTCTATCTGACAAAGAGTATTGTCGTCGGGACAGGTTTATTAGGCTATCGACTACTGGCTACTATTTTCTATGATTATCGCCTTCCCGAGGTCGGCATCCAGTTCAATGGCTGCGCCATCGGGAATGATATCGGTTGCACCTTTTACTACTACTGCGGGAATGCCCATTTCTCTGGCGACCATTGCCGCATGGCAAACCAGACCACCAACTTCGATAATAACACCAGAAGCAATTGTGAATAGTGGTGTCCACGCTGGGTCGGTGTGGTGTGTAACCAAAATCTCTCCTTTCTTCAATTTGCTACTCTCTTTGAATTCTTTAACAACGCATGCCCTTGCCTTAACAATTCCAAAACTCAATGGTTCGCCCGACAAAATTATTCCCGGGGTAATTGTGCCGGTAACACGTTCACCGCTTTCATAAATAATGTCAGGAACATGAACCTTGCGATACAATTCCCATTCCTTTTTTCTTGTTTCAACAAGACCCAAGACTTCTCTTTGTGTAATTTTTTTGTCATTGATAACCTTCAAGTCATTCCAGGATAAAAAGAAAATATCCTGTTCTTGTTTCAAAAAGCCCTGGTCACGAAGTAACTTATCAATAACAAAAAATTGGTCTTTTATTTTTGCCATCTGTTTAAAGTAATAGTGTTTGCCATTTTCTCTTAATGGAACATAGGCTTCAAGACGAGGAAGGAATATCTTGAGAATCGTCCTTTCGATGGGTCTCAACATATCCATCAAATCCTTTATTGCTTGTTTGTGTATAAAGCTATAATCTCTCATTTCACGCGGGGCGATGAGCATCCTGAAAACCAATTCGTGGTCTTCCCGAAAGGTAGTGCTTGCAATTTCAAACTCAGCCGGGCCTCGATGACCAAATTCATCTATGAATGCGTCAAACTTATTCTTGAATTCTTGGTCGCTTTTGTATAAATCTTTTAAAGACTCAAATGTAACTTTGCCCAGTTTTTTGTGGGCGAGAATGGAAAGGCAATCGAGTGCCATCGCCATCTCACCAGTTTTGTCCATAAGACCGGTTATTGATTTGCGTGCCATGGCTTCGCCTTTCTTGCCAAGACGAAGGCTAAAAAGCCGTTGTAATAAAATAAGATAAAACAGACTCAAAAAGATACCACCAAAATAATGCCGGGCAAAAACTTTTATTGCCATCCAATTTTCAATATTCTTTAATGCTTCTTTAAGACTATCAGCTATCATAAATGAACTGATTTTTTCTTCGAATTTCTTATTGAAGAGGATATACTTTTTTCTAAAGGACCGGTGAAAAAAGAAACTTTTGAAAAGAAAATTTGTTAAGCGAATAAGCGCAACTATGCTAAAAGACAAGTTCTTTAGAAATGGCATCAAGGAAGGTAGGCTCTTAAGGTCAACGGACTTAAAAGCAATTGCCATTTGCGGGTCAAGATTTTTATTTGATTCAAGAAGGTTAAGCAATGGTGCAACTGTTTTTCCGTAGGCCATCGTATTATTCATATTCCAGTAAAGTCTGCCAGAAAGGTTCTCAACCCCAGGATATTTACGGTATTCGCTAATACTCAATGGAAATCCAAAAACATCCAAGATAATCAAAGGGAATAAGAAATCATCAAAGAGCGACCACATTAAAGGTGATACCGGATCAGGGATTGTCTCTCGAACATTGACATTGCACCAGACCGTGCATTTCCTTCGGGGGGTTGAACCATGGACCAGAACCGGTCTTGATTGTAATATAAACAACTTACTATTCTCAATTGACCATTCTATATCCTGTGGGGACTTAAAAATCTTCTCTATTCTTTTGCCGGCGTCGGTTAGGTCATCGAGTTGTTTTTGAGAAAGTAGGTTTTCGCCTTTCTGCTCGATTACCTTGTTATTTTTAACACGATAGCGAGTAGGTGTGATTTTACCTGAAACGAGTTTTTCACCAAGACCCTCACAACATTCGATTAAAATTTCATTCACGGCAAATGGACTTTGGGTTATCATAACACCACTCGTCTCAGGTTTGAGTTGATGCTGAATAATCACTGCCATTTCACCCAGTGGCACATTCATTTTCCGACAGTAGATTTTCACACGCAATGAATTCATTGAATCCCAGACACGCATTATTGCTCTAATGCCATCTTCAACCGTTGCTACATCCAAGACTGTGGTATACATGCCAGCAAATGATAATCCAGGAAGGTCTTCAGCGGTGCCTGAAGACCTTATGACAACCGGACCTTTTCTTAAAAAATATTCTAAGGTTTTAACCAGGTCCCTTTGGAGTTCAAACGAAATTTGTTTGTTTATTTGATAATCCCTGAAGTCTTCAGTCGAAACTACAAGAAACTCTGGAATATTAAAATGTTCTTTTAATAAAAGTAGAGTCCATGCCTTACTGCCCACTGTTTTAGGATTTGCTTCCCTACTATTTTTTACTGTATAGATTGCCATATTATTTTTAATCTTGGCTATTACGGGAAGTTAGTTTTTTCTCTAATTCGTCAATCTCTGCGGATAATCTTTGATATTCCTCAAAAAGCTTTTTTGCCTTTCGCGGATTGCTTAAATATGAAGGGCGAGAAAAGGTTTCACGCAGACGGTTGCGTCTCGCCTCCTTTTGTAAAATCTTGTTTTTCATTTTTTCTACGGACGATTCCTCGGGGTGTGATTTAATGGACTTTAAAACAGAACCATCAGGTCTGTGTTCTCTTTTCCAGAGATAATAAGAATAATTACCTGGATAATCGAAGAGCTTGCCATCTTTCAATTCAATTATACGATTTGCAAAGTCAGCAATTAACTCTCGGTCATGTGTAACCAAAATAACTGTGCCTGTATAAGCGCCTATCGCCTGTTTTATCGCCTCAACCGAATCCTTGTCAAGATGGTATGTTGGTTCATCAAGGATTAATAGGTTTGAAGGGTTTAACATTGCCTTAAGAATGATGAGACGCGTCTTCTCACCGCCGCTCAAAACTTCGATTCTTTTAAAAACATCGTCCCCGGTGAAGAGAAATAGTCCTAAAAAGTTTCGGATATTTTGGAGCACTTCATCCGGTGCATTATGACTTGCGTCTTCAATAATTGTGTTTGAAGGATTGAGCCCGAGCAAAATCTGGTGCGAGAATGCGGCAACCCTCAATTTTTCACTGGCCCATCGCATTCCACTTGTCGGTTCATCAATACCTGCAATAATTCGACAAAGGGACGATTTGCCCGCACCATTTTTACCTATGAGGGCAATCTTGTTCCCATTTTTAATGGATACATTGACGCCTTCAAAAATTTTTTTCGAGTTATAGAATTTACTGACTTTTTTCAATTCTACTACCTGTGGACTGTAGATTTCCTCCACAGGAAATCCTACGCGGATTTTCTTCCTGTCAGACTCGATCTGTATGATTTCTAATCGTTCAAGATATTTCTCACGGCTCTTCACAATTCCTGCTTTTGACTTATTTGCCTTGTTGCGGACAATGAATTCTTTGATTTCTTCAATTTTACGCTGCTGATTCTTTGCCATTTCAATCAATTTCTGTTTACGCATCAGTGATTCATGTAGATAGCCGGTATAATTCGTATGATATTTTTTGAAAGTGCCAAAATTGATTTCAAAGATGCCAATGGTGCCTTTTGATGTTTGTAAGATTTTATCTAAAAAGTAGCGGTCGTGTGAGACAACAATCATTGCGCCTTTACAATCCTGAAGGTAGTTTTCTAACCACTCCAAAGACTCAATATCAAGATGGTTTGTTGGCTCATCAAGGAGTAACAGATCGGGTCTATTTAGAAGGAACCTTGCAAGTACAATTCTCATCTGCCATCCGCTTGAAAAATCTTCAACAGATTTGTTGTAATCATCTTCGGTAAAACCTAAACCATTTATTACCTTGTATGCCTCAGATTCATAATTATAACCTCCCATTTTATGAAAGTAATCCTCAGCAACCTGATATTGTTTCATTAATTCCTTAGAATAGGGATTTTCTGTCATCATACATTGAAGCGTAGATAATTTTTTTAGATTATAATTGTAATCCTTCAAAACCTCATTCATTAGTGTGCTACCGTGAAGAACGATTTCTTCCTGGGGCAGATAACCGATATTAATTGTATTTGGTCTTATTGTTAAACCTCTGGTTGGTGAAATCTCGTTGTTGATAATTCTTAATAGGGTTGTTTTGCCTGTCCCGTTTGCGCCGACCAGGCCGAATCGGTCATGGGGATTAATGTTGAACGTAACATGGGAGAATAATGTGCGGTCACCAATGGTACATTCAACATCTGACAGACTAAGCAAATTATTCGTTCTCCTTTGGTTATGACGGAAAGAAATAATTCTTTAAATACTCCTTCAATTCACTAATCCCCGCTCCTTCTTTTGCTGAAACCAAAAAACCTTTTGCATACCTTTCCCTGATGCGAGTTTTTTCTTCATTAAATAATCGGTCAATTTTATTGAAAACAAGAATCTGTGGTTTTTCATGGGCATTGATCTCTTCCAAAACTTTCTCAACGGTAATGATTTTTGATTCCAGATCTTCAGCAGTGGCGTCAACGATATGAATCAGGATTTCCGCATCCAAAACTTCTGATAATGTAGCATGAAATGAGGCAATAAGATTATGTGGGAGATTCTTTAAAAAACCGACGGTATCACTTATTAGCATCTTATATTTTGGCGGCACAAATAAAACAGAGGTGTTAGAATCAAGCGTTGAGAATAAATAATCAGCAGTCAGCAACCGCGCCTTGGTCATAGCATTGACCAGGGAAGATTTGCCGGCATTCGTATATCCGACGACGGCAATCCTTGGAATTCCAATTCTTCCTTTTCGCTGAACCTCTTTTGAACGCTCGACCTTCTCTAAGGCATTTTTTAGTGTAGAAATTCTTTCTTTAATTCTGCGTCGGTCAACCTCCAATTTCTTCTCGCCGGGTCCCCTTGTACCAATACCTCCACCCAGTCTCGACAACTCCAAGCCTATTCCAACGAGTCTTGGAAAACGATACTCGAGCTGCGCCAATTCTACCTGTAATTTTGCTTCTTTCGTTTTGGCATGTTTAGCAAATATATCCAAAATCAAGGTTGTCCTATCAATGGTTCGCACGCCAACAATCTCTTCGATATTTCGTATCTGGGCTGTGGATAATTCACAATCAAAAATCAGAAGTTCAATATTGAATTCCTTTGCAATCGTTGCTAATTCCTCTGCCTTTCCAGTGCCTATCAAAGTTGCTGGATTGAATTTTTCACGCATTTGTATAAAACTTTCAACAGCCTCACCACCAGCAGTTTTTGTAAGATTGGCGAGTTCTTCAAGTGACTGAACAATCTCCCACCGTTCTTTTGTTTTATCACCAACACCAACGAGCAGAACTTTTTCTCTTTTCTCAGAGATGGGGATGTAGAAATTTTCTTTACTACTCAATTGTCTTTTCGGAGGACTTTTTGCACACATAAATAATTCTCCGTAACGAAGTAAGAAATGTGCCGATGGCGAGAACTACAATGATATATATCATACCCGAAGGGCCTAAAACAGAACCAACAATTAAGCAGATGAAACGAACAAAACGTTCAAAGATACCAATCTGAGGTGAAATACCAAGTCCTTCAGCCCTTGCCCTTGTGTAACTGACCATCATTGAACCAAACATTGCTAAGATTATCCAGTAAAGTACATAATTAATTCTATTGTAATAGAACGAAAAAAGCCCGAGGTAAATGATAAATTCATTAACCCGGTCAATAGTCGAATCTAAGAAACTGCCCAATATTGTTATTCGATTTGTTCGACGTGCCAGCTCGCCATCAAAGGTATCAAATATGCCGCAGAAAAAAAGGAAGAGAGCACCAACCAGGAAGGCGCCTTTTTTGTAAAAGAGGAAAGCAATAACAGCAAGGAATAGGCTCGATAAAGTTACAGTGGTAGGATGAATCCTTAATTTAAAAAGTAATTGTGTGATTGGTAGGACGAAAAACCGCCGGCAAATATCTTTAATCTGACGCATCACTTCCTTCAAGAACGATTGTGAATTCGCCTTTTAGCACCCTGAGGTTATTGATAACCTCACTAACTCTGCCTCGATAGACTTCTTCATAATATTTTGTTAATTCACGAGCAACAGCAACTCTACGGTCGCCAAGAATTTCAAACACTTCTGCTAATAGTTTTCTTATACGGTAGGGGGATTCAAATATCACTACTGTCCTCTTTTCTTTTTTCAAGGATTCTAAAACTTTAATCCGTTGAGAAAATTTCTTAGGTAGAAATCCTTCAAAGATAAATCTATTAATGGGCAGACCCGACACTGTCAAAACGGTGGTAATAGCTGATGGACCAGGTATTGAATAGACATCAATTTTCTGGTTTAACGATTCTCTAACTAAAAGATATCCAGGGTCGGATAGAAGTGGTGTTCCTGCATTACTTATTAATGCTACATTCATACCTTCTTTTAGTATTAAGATAAGTTTTGATAGTCTTGTTCTTTCATTTTTATCGTAATAAGAAATGAGCTTTTTATTGTCTATACTATATTTTTTTAAAAGGATTAATGCGCGTCTTGTATCTTCACAGGCAATAAAATCAACAGATTGTAGTATCTTTATTGCCCGATAAGTAATATCCTGTAAATTTCCAATTGGCGTAGCAACAATATAAAGCGGCATTAAATTTTCAGTTTTGTATAATTAAAAAACTCCAGGGATTTTAATGCAAAACGATAATCATTGAGAACCTTCTTTGCGATTACCTCGCTTTCCTTCCCCAAAAAGGTAGAGAAGGACTCATAGATAAGGTCGAACCATCTTGCCATCCCTTGGGCCAAAACCTTTGGTTCAACAACTACCTGACCAATTGAGGTTAAATCTGGGTTTATCTTGAAATGCTCAATAAAGGGGAACTCTTTTTGGACAGTAGATTTTGCTATCATAACTGTCTTTAAAACGAGGGTTTGGCCAATAGGCTGTGCATAATTTTTTAGCAATGCACCAAATATTTTATGAAACATCTCGACCTGGGCAGGCGTGGCCTGGATTGGTGTCAATGATTCAATTCGGTCAAAGATGGATATTTTTGTATCGGGTTTCATTAAAAACGAAATGATTTCATTGTCCTCCTGTAGTTTTTCAGCGCTGCCCGCAACATAGCATCCTGTTATCTGCCCCTCATTAAAATGAATAAATGATTCCTCAATACCTGACCTGACCCATATAAAACCATCAAATTTTGTTGTTTTTAACTTGTCAATAAAAATTTTTGGTTGCAAACGAGCAATATCCACATCTGCCTTTATTGGTTTAAGGGTAATGGAGGAAATTATTAAATTGAGCAGAACTTCATCAGTAGCATATTCTGAGAGAATTCCTGAAGTAGCCTTTTTTGCCCTTTCAACGACTTCACTAATTGGGATAATTTCACGTTCTTTCTGGCTTATCCTTGCCGCATTAAATGGCTCACCCTGTTTTAGAAAAATTAATTCTTCTAAATCAGGATAGATAATGGAAATATATCCTGAAATCCGATGGGCGCGTTCGCGCTTAGAAGCAGTAAGTACATTATCAAGGTTAATAAATTCTAGGCGTGTATTTTCTAAGACAGGTCTACCTCTTGGAAGTTTCATTTTATATATTAGCATAAAATTTAAAAAAGTCAATAGTTAAATAATCTGTTTTAAATGCATTTTGCCTATTGACATTTATTCGTTTCTAATTATAATATATAATAGAATAGAAATGATTAAAGGGGGTGAGATATAAGCAAAATGAGGTTTAAGTCTTTAAAAATCGGCGCTGGCGATCAGCTGGAGGCAGATGGCTGGCAAGGTTTTGAATATTTATTGGTTGAGATAGAAACTGTTAGAAAGGAGGCTAAATGCTTAAATTTTTGGTTGATAGGGTAGGATGTACAATATCATTATGCATCCTGGTATGCTCGATTTTAGAGGCGGCGTGGGTGCCGTTTCGTGCTGATGGTGTAAATAGGAAGACTGCGATAAATGTTTTGTCCTCAAATGAAACATCGGTTCTTTTAGATGTTGAGATTTATGGTGCTGAGGTGAGTGATGTAGATACGAGGAAGCTAACGGATGTCGGGAAGGAGGTGTTTGTTCTTTTCAAGGTAGATGAGTATGCCTTTACAGGTGAGATTGGTAGGCCTAAGTTGCCGATAGTTACAGCGCTGCTTGATATTCCCCACCGAGCAGAGGTTAGGTATGAGGTAGTATATGCGGAATATCAGGAGTTTAGATTAGGTGATTTGGGGATTGGTCAGAGGATTGTGCCGGCGTTAGCGAGTGTGCCGAAGATTCCGAATGCGTTGGCGAAGTTTGTGTTGGATGAAAAGGTTTATACTACCGATGTTTTTTATCCAGGCCTGCTTGTTGAGCTTGAGGGTCATGGTGATTTTGCCCGTGGTCATCGGTTAATGACGGTGCGGTTATATCCTGTCCAGTATAATCCGGTTGCGAATCGGGTGCGTTGTTATACGAGGATGCGGGTGCGGGTTAATTTTACTGGTGGTGATGTTATTGAGACACAGCGGGTGATTGCTCAGGATTATTCAACCGTTTGGGAGGAATATATTCGAAGAATGGTGGTTAATTATCCGGGTTATTTGCGGGGTGTTCCGCCTTTGCCGATTTACTATGATATTTTCTATAATGGTCAGGCACGGACGATTGCGGATAAGTTAGCGACTTGGAAGAAGAAGAAGGGTTTTAAGGTCAGGATGTGGAATGCGGCGGGTTGGTCGGCCACGGCAATTAATGATACAATCAGAATGCAAAACCCCATTGCAACCTTTCTTGTGGTAATTGGTGACCCAAATTCCACAACGATTCCATTGCCACCATCAGGAACTGGTGCATCATCCGGCGACCAAACCGATTTATATTATGCCGAGACAAATGAATCAGGCTATTTACCCGATCTGTTCAACGCCCGTATTTCGGTGCTTGATACAATTCAAGGTAATACGGTTGTCAATAAGGCGTTAAGATGGGAGCATGCCAATTTTGGTTCGGCTGGCACAGCCTGGTTAAAAAAGGCGTGTTTGATTGCTGGTTATGATGCGAGTTATCAACCTGTTGGTATGGCGACGAATTGGTATTGTCGTAATTTGATGGTGCCTTATGGTTATCAGGTTGATACGCTTATTTATGCAAGTGGTGAGCAGGAGACTCGTGTAGTGAATCAGATCAATGCGGGTCGGGCTTGGATGGTCTATACGGCGCATGGTAGTCAGACTTCTTGGGCAGTCGGTTATTCGGGTGATTTTAATGTGACGGAACTGACAAATCTTACAAACAATTTGGATATGTACTGTTTTCCTGCTGGTCATTGTTGTTTGACTGGAGATTATCAGTATACGAGTGATTGTTTTGGTGAGACCTGGGATCGTTTGAGTGGTAAGGGTGGTATTTGTTATTATGGTAGTGTTCCTTCTACTTATTGGGATGAGGATGATTGGCTGCAGCGGCGGTATTTTGATGCGATTTATGTGGATAGCGTGCCTGGTCGTCTTTATGAGACAGGTCGGTTTACACAGTGGGGTTTATACTGGATAGAGAATCATACTTCATCGACACTGAAGCGATATTACTTTGAGGCATATCATCTCTTCAATGACCCATCATTAGACTTCTGGACCGATATACCAAAGAATCTGACGGTTACCCATAATCCAACAGTTCCACCTGCCCCGACAAGTTTTACAGTGAATGTTAAGGATGGCACAACGCCACTAAAAGATGCCCTCGTTTGCTGCTGGATAAAGGCACAGAATCCTCAAATGCATGTATCGGTTTATACTGATGCGGCGGGTAATGCTAATTTAAATATTTCGCCTACAACGCCTGGTGATACAATGTATGTTACTGTAACCAAACACAACTACAGACCTTATGAAGGTTATGCATTGGTTGTGGCAACTTCAGGTCCCTATGTAATAATGGGTTCCACGATAATTAACGATTATGGTAATGGTCAGGTCAATCCTGGGGATAGTGTTGCATATAGTATCTGGGCAAAGAATGTTGGTGTTGC
>Ga0315310_10000231_pt1 | contig 36769 bp, 36 predicted proteins | sample TDP5_MG_FD_203630 | JGI IMG/M metagenome (GOLD analysis project Ga0315310, IMG submission 203630) | Freshwater sediment microbial communities from Lake Towuti, South Sulawesi, Indonesia - TDP5 | ecosystem: Environmental > Aquatic > Freshwater > Lake > Sediment | place: Indonesia: South Sulawesi...
GACCACAAACTTGTTGTTGTGGCACAGCTACAAGTGTCAACAACAACTTCTACTCAGCCGCAGCCCCACAGCTCATTGCTGGATGATGATGTCACTAGAGAACAGTTTGACGACGACGCGCACAGTTCTTTCCTATTTCACTCGACATAGAAGAAGAAATAAAACACTACCAGTTGACTTCTTCTTCTGAACACAGCTCCACCCACCACATAAAATAGCCACGGTATTATTACTGTTTCTAAGCGGAAGTTAATGACTCGTGAAACAGAACCAGCCCCCAACGCAGCATATGTTAGCGTTCTTAAGGCAAGTCAACACCAACACCGCAGATTCAGCCACAGCCACCCCACAGCCATGTTGCCAAGGTCACGCTTGCCAACATGAAACGTCACTTTTGGCAACATTGAAAGTGCCATTAGACCACACCAAACAGAAACCAAAACAAACCCAACCACAAAAACACAACGCCACAAACAAGCAGAAAAGCCGAGACCACACACAAAAAAATTTTTTCACAGCGCATATTAACCCCTCCCAGCCCAAAAGAGACCACACGATGAAAACGTTTATCTCAAAAACCCCAAACAATCAAGCACAACCACAGCAAACCAGAGCGTGAACCACAACCATGCACGAATACCCACCAACACCAATCATAGCCGTCGTAGGAAGCCAACGATCAGGCAAAACCACAACAGTAGAAACAATAGTCAAACAACTAACCACAAAAGGCTACAAAGTAGCCACAGCCAAACACATACCCGACCCCAACTTCACAATAGACACAAAAAACAAAGACACATGGAAACACACCCAAGCAGGCGCTCACACGGTCACCAGCGTGGCAGCAAGAGAAATAGCAATCATCAAGAAAACAGACACCACAAAATACACCATAAGAGAAATCACCCGAAACCTCGAGAACAACACAGACATCATCATACTCGAAGGATTCAGAGGACTCGTAGCACAAGACCAAACCATACCAAAAATCGTAACGGCAAAGAACAAAAATGAGACAAAAGAGGCCACGAAAGTCTTCAAGCCAATCCTAGCCTTCACCGGCACGGTTTCGAAAACACGAACAGACATGAACGAACTCAAAATCCCCATAATAGACATCAGGAAGCAACCACAACAATTGATCAGCATCGTCGAAAAACGAGTCGCACCAATAATCCAAAAGAGACAAGAGCTCAAAGAAACAGTCACCATACACATCAACGGAAAGACACTGCCACTAAACCCCTATGTCCAGAGGGTCACAAGAAACGTCTTATTCGCCATCGTCTCGACCCTCAAAGGAGCCACAGTCAAGGGAAACGAGAACATCTCAATCGAAATCGAAGCAGCAGAAAGGCAGTAACTTGGCGCCTAAACTCATAATTGTCACACAGCCACAGCCCCATTAACTCTTAAAAGCAGCTTGAAAATAGATTACACCATGCAAAGCGTCAACGACTGCGTCCTGAAAATAACCAACCTGAGCGTGAGATTTGCAAACGAGACAGTTCTTGACGATGTGAGCTTCGAACTAAAGGAAGCCACGACTCTGGCAATAGTTGGTCCAAACGGAGCCGGCAAATCCACCCTTTTTCGAGCCCTACTGAATCTTGTGCCATACACAGGAAGAATCGAGTGGACAAACAAAGTCAAAATAGGATTCGTACCTCAGAAACTATCGGTAATCAATATTCCCATTTCGGTGAAAGAATTTCTGTCAATGAAAAGCTCAACCCACATCGATAATGCCGTCCACGCAGTGGGACTCGGCACAGACATCTTGAACAAAAGCTTAGGGATCTTGTCAGGAGGACAACTGCAGAGAGTGCTGATCGCGTGGGCCATTATCGACAACCCAGATGTCCTGTTGTTCGATGAGCCGACGACTGGAGTCGACCTCGACAGCGAGGAAGCCATCTACAAGATGCTAAGTGAGTTAAAGGCGAAAAACAGGATAACCATACTCCTAATCTCGCATGATATCCACATTATTAGAGACTACTCTGACTACATGCTAGCATTAAACAAATGCAAAGTATTCTTCGGTGAGTCGAAGGAAGTAATGAATCCAGAACTTCAGCGAGTCATTTACGGTGAACCCCTGTGCGTAGAAACATAACAGAATAGGTGATAATTATGGATCAGTCGCTAGTATACAGCCTTATAATTGGCATTTTTACTGGTGTATCTGCAGGCTATTTAGGGTCTTTAATGGTGCTCGAAAAGATGGCGCTTGTGGGTGACGCCTTGTCACACGTAGCCTTGCCGGGGCTTGCCTTGGGTATTTTGTTTAATTTTGATCCTTTGCTAGGAGGATTCGCCTTCCTCGTTGCATCAGCGGTTATCATTTGGCATCTCGCGAGAGTGACCAGATTATCTTTTGAAACCATCGTAGGTGCAATTTTCACGCTTGCCCTAGCTGTAGGAATCTTAATGATACGCGAGGTTGAAGCATTAACAGAAGCCCTATTCGGAGACATTGCTACCGTAACTTATGTGCAGGCAATAGCTGCGGTAGTTATTTCCATTGCATCGATTTTTCTAACAAGGATTATCTACAACAAAATTGTTTTGAGCATGATTTCTGAGGAGCTTGCAACTTCGTCTGGCGTTAATGTTGCGAGAACAAATCTCTTGTTTCTTTCGCTTGTGTCACTCGTGGTAGCTATAGGAATAAAAATCACTGGAACTTTGTTGGTTGGCTTTTTGGTTGTGGTTCCTGCTGCCGCCGCTAGAAACCTAAGCTCAAATCTGTTCAGATATTATGTACTGAGCGCAGCTTTTGGCGCCATAAGCGCATCCACAGGCGTTCTATTATCTGGATATTCCGGTTTGCCCGGTGGACCGTTAGTTGTACTTTCGGGCGTTACGTTATTCATAGCGACTGTCATAATTAGATGGGCCACTAAATTTCGTGCTTTATAGACCTACGCGTCCCGAGAATGAAATTGCTTCAATCTATAGCATGTACCATAGGTGTCATGATTGGCTTCTATGTTGGACCAGCCAGCTACCTCTTTAGTTCGTGCTTTCAAGCGTTGTAGTCACTCAACGCACTAAAGGCTTCTGCAGCGGTCTTTGGGGCTTGGAGAAGGAGACGAAAGAGAGAAAGGATTCCACCCGAAGCAGAAAATATCGAGTGCCTTCTCCAAGCCTTTCCAAACCCTTAACCATAATTGACCGTTTCTTTGCCACTATGCGTTCATGGTGACATTTTCATAATTTCGAAAAAAGATGGGATTTTCAGAGGGCTTTGAAGGCTTCAAACCACTTGTTGTATGAGCCAACCATTTCTGGCGAGACGCTTGGTTTTCTTGCTTCTAAGATGCCGCGAAAGTCCTCCATAGAGATCGGCCTTGGCTGAGCCTGCTTGTCCTTGGCTTTGCCTGACTCGAAGAATTCTCCAACCACTTTGAGATGTGCTGATTGGGCAACATCTCTGATGTCGCTGCCTGAGAAGCCTCCTGACATTCGGCTGAGTTGATACAGATCCATGTCTGGGCCAAGTGTCAGGTGGCTTGTGTACAGTTTGAACATGTGTAGCCTTGCGTCGTAGTCTGGAAGCGGTACCAATATGCGTTTTTGGAAGCGGCGGATGAATGCCCAGTCTAGGTCCCATGGCTTGTTTGTGGCGCCGATCACGTAGGCGTGCAGGTTCTTGCCTTTGTCGACGACGCCATCCATTTCTTTTAGGAACTGGTTGCGCATGCGCACTTCGCCGCCAACTTCGTTAGAGTGCTTACCTATGAGTGAGTCCAATTCGTCTATGAAGACTATCGCTGGTTTACCGTCTGTTGCTGTCTTCCTTACTGTGGCGAACAGCTTTGCGACGTTCTGCTCAGCTTCGCCCAGCCACTTTGACATTATGGAGGCAGCATCAACAGAATAGAAGGATGCGTCGATTTCAGTTGCAACAGCGGCAGCCAAGAGAGTTTTGCCACAGCCTGGCGGCCCAAATAGTAGGATGCCTCTTGGCCATCCGAGTGGAAAAAGGTCTGGCCTCTGCACTGGATAGACAATTGCTTCTTTGATCGCTTTCTTGGCCTGTTCAAGTCCCACGACTTCGTCCCATTTGACTTGTGGTTTCTCTTTTAACACGAGTTCGTCAAATGTTGCCTTTTTCGATTCAGATGGAGTGGTAGCTTCGCCTTCTGTGGGTTTCTCTTCTTCCGCTGTCTGTGGTTCGAATGAGCCTCCGACGCCTTGTACTGATCTTATTCTTTCTTGGTAGGCCATGGCTCTTTGAATGTAGACTTTGTTTAGTGCGTAGTCTGGGTACAGTTGAACTAGTTTCAGTAGGGTTTCTATGGCTTTCTGGTACATGGTGATTGCCATGCCTTTAGAACCCTGCTTGTCGAGACGCACGGCTTCCATGGCATAGCTGGTTGCGGCTTTTTCAAGTTCTGATGAAGCACTCAAACTTCTCACCTTGAGATGACGATTTTTTGTTTCTTACCCAAACTCTCCAGCGCTTTCTCCACGGCCTCGTAAGGCACACGTAGCTCGCTTGCGCATTCGTCTAAGTCGATTTCGCCTTTTTCTCTGGCGTATCTCAGTATCGCGTTTTCAATTGTGTCTTGTGTCTCTATTGTGAACGAGACGCCTCGGAGCTCAACGTCTTTGTAGGTTACGACGGATTTTGATTCGCGTGACTCTTCTTGTTCAATCGGCCTGGTTACTTCTGAGCATGTTGCTGACAGTGCAATCATCTGTTTTTTCACGTTCTCGCGACTTGCCTCGGCTTTGGCTGGTGTGGCGGGTGGTGCGGGCAGTTCGTCGTTCAGTTTGCTTTCAAGAACTGCTGAGACTTCCTTAAGTATTTCTTGAGCTGCTTCTGTTTTCCCTCCAAGCTGTGGGATCGCATCGGTTGAGCCGAGGCTGGTCATGGCAAGTGTTTCACTTATGCTGTCGTTCACTTTCTGCAGCTCTCCTGCCACATCAGGCATGATGTTAACCATGGTTCTGGTTAAGACGTGTAGGCTTCTAAGAGCCGGCTTAAGATCGACCATTATTTCGGTTACTTCTTTGATTGTTTCAAGTCTGAGGGTGATGCGCTCCAAAGCGAGTTGGCACTGAAACACCATTTTCAGAACCTTGCGCACTTCTGAGAGTTCATTGGCGCAGATTGCAGCCCGTTCTCTGTTCTTTAGTCGAACTTGGGCGACGCAGGCGTTGAAGAGAACCCTATCTCTTTCACGCAGGCGAACTACGGCGTGTTCTAAACGGACTTGCTGGAGTTTGAGTTTGCGGACAGTTTGGAGAATGACTTCTCCTATTGACTGTGGAGGCTCAAAAAGTTTCATCAAAATTGGGGTGCCTCCACTTTCGTTTGCCTAAGTTTAAGTTGTTGACTTGCTTGTGCCTTTCACGTGCACTACAACTGGGGGTTCGGGCAGTGGTGGCGACGTGTCTGTGGTTTTGCCTTCTGATTCCTTTTGTGTTGGAGGTGTTTCTCCAAGGATTAGATTTGAGAGTTGACTTCTTAGGGATTCGAGATCGGTTCTTTCATTGTTGACTCTTTTCAGTCCTTCCTGTATCATTCCTAGGGCGGTTTGATAGGCGGACTCGTCTATTCTTCCTATCTCGCGTTCAATTTCTAGGTTGATTAGCGCTGAGTTGAGTTCTCTAAGCTGTGAGTTGCATTTGGCTACCTGTTTGTCGATGCTGTCAAGTGTGGTCTGAGCGTCTGTTTTCAGCTGGTTGAGGGCGCCTTCGAAATTTTTGTGCAGTTCTGTGAACAGTTCGGACGGGATTTTCTTTTTGTCAGATAAATCCATTAGGGCTTGGTCTTTGCGCCATATCAGTGGGATTTCGTCGCAGAGGGACTTGACTTTTGTCTTTATTGGTGGTTGCAGTGTGATCTCTTCGCCGTCAACTTTGAATTGGTCGTTTGGGTAACGTAGAAATTCCCCGTCTCCATGTTCTATGAAGACTCCATTTACTCTTCCGTTTGCGCTGACCGCGAATGACGCTATTTTGCCGACTTGTCGTCCGTATTCGTCTTTGACTGATTTTCCAATGTATAGAAAAAGGTTGGATGTGGGTCTTGCTGACATTTTTTCACCTCATTTTGTGTTTTGTGTTGTTTAGCTCTGGGTCTCTGATGTCGCTGTTTTCATCCCTTGGGGTAAGGCTGGCATTCCAGCGGGCAGGTCTGGGAATTTCTCTTTGATTCTTTGCTCAGCTACTGATGCTGCTTCTGTGAGTATCTTCTGTGCGTCTTCGTTGGCGTTTTCGAAGTTTATTGTTAGGCCTGTGCTTTGGCCAGCGTCTATGATGATTCCGCTGAGTAGGTTTCCTATTTGTCCTAGTTCTCTTTCGGCCTCTGGAAACACACTTGCCATTCCTGTTCTGACTGTGCGCAGAACGCCAACTGCTGGAGCGAGTGTTGAGACGACGTCGCCGAGTTCGGATACCGTCTTTAGTCTGAGGACGATTTGTTCTAAGGCTAAGCGCGCGTGCATTATCATTTTTTCCATTTTTCGGATTTCGGCGAGTTCGTTGGCGAAGACGCTCGCTCTGGGCATGTCGTGTTTGGTGTAAGCCTCAACGATGCGAACGAAGATTGATTTGTCACGTTCTGTGAATCTTTCGCTTGCGTTGTCAAGTCGCTGGATCTGGAGTTCGATTCTGCGGATGGCGAAGTCTAAGCGTGGCTTCAGTGGTCCTGGGGGTCGCACCGCTTCTTTGAGTCTTGCTTGGATTGGAGTTTGCTCTTCTCTTTCTCCCCATTTTTTCGCGAATCTTTCTGACATAGATTTTTTTCCTCCTAGAAGGATAGGCTTAGAAAAGCGTATTATTACATTGTTAACATGCTGGAAATATTAGCGTATATATGTGGCAGTATAGGCTTGTGTCGATTTTGCTGTGTTTGTTAAATTTTCTCACGCAAATGTCTCTGGCCCTGGTCCTATTCTTTGACAAGATCTTGTTGGTTAGACAGAAAAGGCAGTTTCTGGGCTTACTATTTCTCAAGGTGAAAAAAGTATGGGCGAAAGAATCAAAATGATTGGGACCTTTGCGATTCTTGGGTTTGTGGCTGGCATTGTTGCTAATGTGACTTGGAAGTATGTGATTCCCTGGTTGAGTCTTATTGTGTTTCCGAATCTTGGCTTGGAGTGGATTTTCTCTGGTGTGGCTGGTGCGTTTATCACTTTGGCTCTTGTGACGGCTTGGGCTTACGTTAGCGGGCCTTCGGAGTAGCGGTAGCGGTTCCAATCCCTTTATTTTCCTCTCAGTCTCTTGCTTTAGTTGTGTTTCTTTCTGGTTTGTGTGGCTTTAGGTGGAGCCCATAGCCTGAAGCGTGAGCTATCTGGTGTGCTGAGAAATTCATCAGGTGTTAGATCGGCTGAGAACTGTTTGTGTTCTGGGTTCTGTTGCGTGTTTTGAATGTTGTTTCCGTCGCTGTTTGATGTGCGCTCGTGTATTGTTTAGCGTGGAGTTTCATGGTGGCAAGCGTGACGATTGCAACATGGCTTGTAAGGGCCGCGGCTCCGCGTGAGTTAGGTGGCTCTTGAAGTCGTTGACCACGCTGAATTTGGTGTTCAACTTGTTAGCTGTGTGCGTGTCGTCGTCAAACTGCTTCCTAGTGACATCAACGTCCAGATGGCTGCGGGCAGAGAAAATGTGTGCATGTTAGTGTTGACGGTGCCTTAGAAACACTAACAAGCGCTATGTTGAGGGCTGGTTGCTTTTTCACGTGTCATTAACTTTCGCTTAGATGCAGTAATAATACCGTGGTTGTTTTTTTGTGGTGGGTTGGGTTGTGTTCGGAAGAAGTCAACTGGTAGTGTTCTGTGTCTTCTTCTTCTATGTTGAGTGAGGGATGGGAAACTGTGTGCGGGTTGTTGTCAGACTGTCCAATATTGTCATCATCATCATCTGGGTTGGGCGTGGCCATGCGGCTGTGGCTTTTTCGGAGCTTTCGTGAAGAAGGAAGTTGCGATGTCTGGGGTAGTCATGTTTGCAGCAGCAGGTTATTGTCTCTGTGCCTAGCCCGTAAGCGCTTCAGTTCGTTGGGTCTTATTGGTTCTTGTTTGTGTTTGTGGTTGGGTTTTTGGGTTGGGTGTGTTTTGGGTTTTGTTTCGGCGTTTTTGGCGTGGTGTTCTATGTTGTCATGCGTGGTGTTCCATGTTGGTGTGCGTAGTGATTGTAACGTAGCGGGGCGGTTGTGTGGCCTGCTTGCTTGGGCAGGTTTTCTAAGTTTAGAGGGTGAAGGCAAGTGAGCTGTCTCATTGTGCCTTCTTTGTCTGTTGGTTTTATTTTTCTTGCCATCGGGTTAGGAGTGAGCCTATGATTATGAATGCGACTGCGAGTGTGGCTACTATGGCCATGTTTGTGTATATTCCTTCTGGGTATTTGTAGATCATTGCGTATCTGAGGCCTTCGGAGAAGTAGGTTAGTGGTAGCACTTTGGCTATGGTTTGTATGTAGCTTGGGGTGATTTCTAGTGGGAAGTATGTTCCGGATAGGAACATCATTGGGAAGGCTATGGCGTTTCCTATTGCTGACGCGGCTTCTACGTCTTTTACTAGGCCTGACAGGGTCATGCCGATGCCTGAGAACATTATTGAGCCTAGGAATATGAGGAGCAGTGATAGTGCGTCGGGTATGACTCGGACGTTGAAGATGAGCCAGCCTAGTGCGATCATGATTGCGGTTAGCATCAGGTTGAGTAGAGTTTGGCTTAGTACGTTTCCGAGTATCCAGTCTGTTTTTGAGAGTGGTGTTATTGAGAATCGTTTTATTATTCCTCGTCTTTTGAACTCGGTTGTATTGGCTGTTAGGGCGATTATGCCGTTGGTCATTATGAAGGCTGCTGTGACGCCTGGAAGGTAGAAGTCTATGTTTGAGAATTGTGTGGTTGTTACAGATGTTTCGTTTAGCTGAACGACGTTTTTTGCTCCTATTAGCTGATAATTGAATGCGCTCGCTATGCTTGCTATGATGTTTTTTATGATTGCTGCTGATTGATCGGATTGGTCAAGCATGACGGTTAAAGATGCTTGTCTTTCCGGCAAGCTCGCATCGAATTGTTGCATTTGGTCCAGTCCTTGCTGGTAGGCTGCCTTCTGGGTGTCGTTTAGGTGTGGTTCGAAATACTGATAGGACATGTTGAGTGTGCTATAGGATATTCCGACTCTGACTTTTAATGTGCCGTTGAGTAGGTCTTCTTGGAATCCTTGTGAGATTATGAGGATGCGCATGTTTCCGCCTAGGGGTCCTAGAGCATTTCGCGCATAAGATGTGGCATTTGCGTCTGGGGGCACATCCTTTATTGCGAAGGTTTCGGTTTCGTTCAATGCTTCGATAAAGGCGGTTGAGAGGTCTGTCGGTTTTCCGTTTGAGGTGTTTCTGTCAAGGTTTTGGACGAAGATGTTGGAACGTGATGATCCGCCGATTCCTCCAAAGATTGTCCCGAAAACCAACAGAAGCAATACTGGGAATAGTATGCTGAAGAAGAGTCCTGATCGGCTTCTGATCCAATTCTTGGTTACAGCTTTGAATATCGTGTAGGCTCTCATTTTTTCAGTTCACCTTCGTCTGTTATCCTTGCTCCAACTACTTTGAGGAACACGTCTTCTATGGTTGGGGTCTGAATCTCTATGTCTTTGTTCATCTTCATCTCGGTTAATGTGGCCATGACCCGCCAAAACTCATTGACATCGTCTATCTTGACTAGAACGTCGCCGGCGCCGTTTAATGTGGTCTGACCATACTTTTCCTGAAGCATGCTTGCGAGTTCCTTGTCTCCTTTTCTGATTACGAGCATCTTCAATCCGCCGTGTTGTGATATTAGCTCTTGAGGTGAGCCGATTACTACGATTTTGCCTTTGTCTATTATGGCTACTCTGTCAGCTAGGATTTGAGCTTCTTCCATGTAGTGGGTGGTTAAGAACACGGTCTTGTCTAGTTTTTTGAGGTTTTCAATTACAGCCCAGACTTCTCTCCTTGCCTTGGGATCAAGACCCGTTGTGGGCTCGTCCAGGAATACAAGTTGCGGGTCGCTGATTAGGGCTGCTGCGACGCCGACTCTTTGCTTTAGACCGCCTGAAAGATTTTCGAATCTTTCGTTTGTCTTGTCTTCAAGGTCTAGCAGCTTGATGACATCTGTGACATCAAGGTGCTTGTCGTACATGTCTCCTATGAGGTCTATGTTTTCTTTGACCGTAAGCTTGTCTAAGGCGCTGAATTCTTGAGGTAGGACGCCTATTCTTTTCTTGATTTCTTTGGCTTCATCTTTCTTGGTTACGTCGTACCCGAAGACTCTGGCGCTTCTACTTGTTAGTGGTCTGATGCACTCAAGGATTTCAACTGTGGTGGTTTTTCCTGCGCCGTTCGGACCCAGAAATGCGAAGACCTCTCCTTCAAAGACTTGGAAAGAGATGTCGTCAACAGCTTTGAGTTTCTCATACTGTTTGATAAGTGAATCCACTTCAACGACTGGCTTGCTCATTTCTATCGCACTCAGAAGGCGAGACTGCATCGGGTTATGAATTTAAATGTTATGCGATTTTGTCCCCCACTACTTAACTGGCTAGATTCAGGCGTAGGATTTGTACCAAGGGTTGTTGTTGACTCTTGTAGCTTCTGTTGCAACAAGTTCATTGTCTCTCGGGTGCTTGAGGCTGTGTCGCGAAAGACGAGTGAGACCCCTTGGTGCCTTCTTCTACTGGTCTCCTGTTCAGAAGTAGTCCAACCGTGTTCTTGAGGGCTACTATTTTCGGGATTTGTTCATGGCTACACCTCGTTTGGTTTAGAGTCTAGGCTAAAATGGGCTCGTATGTGTGCTGTGTCTGTGCGTCGTACTGCTACGATTATCTTGTAGTTGTTTTCTAATAGGAACTTGTATAAGACATGTTGAACTGGGTCTTCTCGAGAGCAGAGTAGGGCTTCGCCTTTAAGATTAGTCCAGATTGTTAGGCCTCTTGTTCTTCCTCTGTGAATGCCATGTAGATGGGTCTCTTGTTTATTGATTATGATTGTGACAATGGCATTGTTCCCTTCAATCTGCTCGTATAGCCTGCTACCAGTTTTTGTTGGGTCTTCGAATTGAGCAAGCAATTCCTCGTGAAGGTGGGCGATCACTTCAGAGTCGATTAGCATGCGTTTCTCTGATTCGAGGTGGTGCCGTTGGGCAAGTCGGTCTCTCAGCGGCCGGTAGTTTTGTAAGAAGCCATTGTGTGCAGAGAGAGTGGTGAATCTTGCGGCGCGGATGCATGCAGGCTCGTAGGGTTGGGTGCATTCTGCATAAGGAATTGTTTTGTCGAACTCTGGGCTGGCACGGCGCACGTGTCCTAAAATGAGGCCTGATCTGGTTTCGCGGGTTACTCTCATCTGCTGTTTCAAGTCGTCCACTGGGGAGCTTGTTGTTCCGCCGACTTTTGTGAGGATGATTTTGTCTCTCTTGTCAAGGTAAGCGATGCCTGCGCCGTGTCCGCCTACTGGATTTTTTTCGTCCGCTTCTTGTTCGTTTTCTAGGAGTTGGAGGAGATTTAATGCTTGAATGATTGGGAGTGGCTGGTAACCCATGTACGCGAAGATGCCGCGCATGGAGGGTTAGATTACCTGCAGGCTCTTTTAACCCTACAGCTTGAATGATTCTTTGATGAGGTAGCGCTCTGTTGGTTGCTAGGTTTGTGTGCGTGACAGCAACAAATTGGTGATTACGTTTCTTGTGGCTTCCTACAGGCTTTTGAGTCTATGTGCGTTGTCTAGGATTAGGACGGTTTCGATGGGATTGCATCCCATCTTTTGAGCGAATCTCAGTGCAGGTTGGTTCATGCAGAATGTTCCGCCTACGATGTTTACGTTTTCGCGTTTAGCCTTTTTGAGCAATGCATTGAAGAGTTTGGTAGCTATGCCCTGCCTTCGAAATTCCCGTCTAACCGCAATGTGATATAGATGGTAGTATTTGCCAAAGAATTCGTTCTCCTCGACCTTCGGCGAAAACGACAGGTAACCAACTATTTTTCCATCTTGCTCTGCAACATACACGTTCTTCAAATCCTCTGGGTTCTCGCACATTTCCTCTTTTAGGTCTCCAAAAGTGAACTTGATGCCGACCAAAGAGCCTAGATGCTCGTGCATCTCGAAAGTCAGTTCATTTACTGCATTCAAATCATTAGCCGACGCTGCACGTATTCGCATGTCACAGTCACATACTCAAGTATCTGCTGTGTGCGTAAAATTGCTTGCGCCGTGTTTGAAAACGAGACTTCAACTCAGAAGCCGCAGACTGTGCTAGGTCTTATTTTAGAGACCTGAAGATAATAGAGGCCGGCACATACGTAGCTTACAGAAAATGACACTCAATAATGCGTGATTGTCGTGCGGGCGTGTTAATGATGAATCGCTCTCAGCACATCGTCACGAAGTTCGTTACGAGGGCTAAGCTTGAGTCAATACTAGATATATTATGAACAGAGTGAAGAACGCAATCAATGGTTCGAATCCTGATAGGTTTGATTGGATGATTAGAGCGCTTAAACTGCTCAACACAATGAGGCACAAGCCCCAAAAGAGGCTTTTCACTGGTTCCTTCTTGAGTTTTCTTCTCGTAATCTTGAAGCCGAGTCTTTCCAGGACTATATCTGCGACCAAAGTGATTAGACCCATGTTAAGGTAAGGAATCCAGCTAAGAACAAAAGACATGACTTCCGCCACTGCCAAAGGAAACCCGAACCCCCAAGTGGTTCTTTCTCAGCGTACCTGTAGCTTAAGGATACCGATATTTGAACCTAAACCCTGCTACTCTTCACATTCTTAAAATAGGTATGCTTTTCTCTGCAAACGCCTTTTTAAAGCATGCGTTGCGCGACCTTTAAGGAGAAATCATTTCTTGTTGAGGAGATGACGCTTTCAATATGGGAGTCCCATCGATGTAAGAGCATTTGATGCCATATCTTCGCGCGCATTCGACACATAAGGCTGGGTCACAAAGCGTCGTTGAAAGATATCTTTCTCCTCCATCTGGAGCCATGACTACCATGACTCCTTCAATCTCGTGTGCTTTTTTTAATGCTATGTAAAAGATGGCACCAGAGCTGGGGCCTAGGAAGACGCCTTCTTGTAATGTGATACGCCTCGCGGTTTCTTCAGCGTCCTTAGGATGAACCGAGTATATTTCGTCTACCGACTCTCTTTTCCAAATTGCTGGGACGTATTGCATCTGCAGGTTTTTAAGGCCTTGAATGGATGTGTTGGGCTCTGGCTGAACCGCAATAACACGAACGTTTGGGTTATGTTCTCTGAGTCGTTTCGAAACACCCATAAGTGTGCCGCCGGTGCCAATCCCTGCTACAAAATGAGAGATCTTGCCCTTGGTGTCTCTCCATATTTCTTCTGCTGTAGTTTCATAATGAGCAAGAACGTTGGCTGGATTGGCGAATTGATTTGGCATAAAATACTTGTCTGGGTTTTTGCCAATGATTTCATGTGCCAAGTCTTCTGCTCCATCCATTCCCCTAGCCCCTTCACTTAGTATGATTTTGGCGCCGAGCGCAATGAGGATTTGACGTCTCTCTAAAGTCATGGTTTCTGGCATAACGAGGAAGAGGTTGTAGCCTTTTGCACGGCAAACCAACGCAAGTCCAATACCAGTATTGCCGCTCGTGGGTTCTATAACGACTTTGTCTTTTGTGAGTTGACCGGTTTTCTCAGCTTGTTCAATCATGTATTTGGCAATACGGTCTTTGACCGATCCTCCAGGGTTGTATTTTTCGAGCTTTGCGTACATTTTAAGCTTGGGATTTGAATTCAAGTAGTTTATCCGCACCATCGGAGTGTTTCCAATGAGCTCAAGGATGTTTTTTGCAACCACCGACTATCCCAACAATACAGCGTGCACTCAACAAAGCTATTAACTTTCTTGACCAACGCTTATGAACTAGAAAGGAAATCGTACAAGAGGATGGGATTTTTCGCGCGTGTGCTACTTGAGATCTTGCTTCAAGGATTTCTCTGGCTCCTTTCTTCTCCCTCCAAAAGTGAGACCAGTCTTTTTCAATTCCTTCCACATGTCTAGGGCTTGTTCGGTGTATATCGCTTCTTTTGGATCATAATGTGTGTCACACGGAAACTCTCTGCACATGAAGCAACATTCAACCTTCCTATTCTGAGCACATTCCCAAAAGACACATCCTTTCTTACTTTCTCTACTTCTTCTCAGCATTTCATTAGCCCAGCCACAGCCATAGCACCTATCGTGGCCAAGTCTGTAAGTCGGACAGGAACCGCAGTGTATCCCGCATGCTCCAACTTGTCTCCGCAACTTCAATCCTCCACGACAGTTGACTATGAGTTAAACTTTATTTAGCTTTCATTTCAAGAGTTATCGGCTTGGATTTTTCGACTTCAACGTTGAAGGATACAAATAGTCGCATCCATTAATTGGTGCAAAGAAGTGCCTTCAATCTTCCATTTCGTGACTGGTGAATTGTCTTCGTACCAACAAAGCAACATTACCACTAATTCTATCCAAACCCAAACGGAATTCTCTTAAGACAAGATTCACGGACGGAAAATTGTTTAATAAACCGTCAAGGAGTTATTGCATGTCACAGAGTTGCTACCGTAGGTTGTCTGAAAAGAAGAAAACGCAAAACGTCTATGAATTGCTCATCAAACCCATACGTGAGGCATTAGCCGAACTGGGCTTTTCTGAACCAACGGCGCCGCAGACGGAAGTCATCCCTCAGGTTTTGAGAGGCGACAGCGTCCTTCTGATTGCTCCAACAGGCAGCGGCAAAACCGAAGCAGTCCTTCTCCCCATATTCTCCAATTTTCTTCAGCAAGAAGACAAACATGGTATCTCAATTGTCTACGTCACACCGCTACGAGCACTAAACCGTGACATGATAAAGCGACTGTCATATTGGGCCACAAAATTAGGCATAACCATCGAGGTTCGGCACGGCGACACTGAACTTAGGATACGCAGACGCCAAGCGGTGCGCCCACCAAACATGCTAGTCACCACCCCTGAAACCCTTCAAGCCATTCTAACCGGTGTACGCATGCAAGAGCACCTCAGCCACGTTCGCTACGTGATAGTTGACGAGGTTCACGAACTAGCCGAGGACAAGCGCGGAACTCAGCTGACTGTAGCGCTCGAGCGACTTCTTGAGCTAACAAAACAAGAGTTTCAACGTGTAGGCTTGTCCGCAACCGTTGGCAACCCAGAAAAAGTCGCTCAATTTATCGTGGGCTCGAACCGTAAAATCACAGTTGTCGAGGTGCCGTTGCCGAAGGGCTACCGCTACACCGTGGAATATCCCATTCCAAAAGACGAGGACTACGATTTGGCTCAAAAACTCTACACAGCTCCGGAGGCTGCAGCAAGGATAAGACGCATACTAGAGCTTGTCACAGAGCACACCTCCACGCTCATTTTCGTCAACAGCCGCGCCAACGCCGAAATGCTTGGACACAAGTTCACGCAACTGGGACGCGGTGACATCGCAGTTCATCATGGTTCACTTTCAAGGGACGAGCGAGCTTCTATCGAGGATCAGTTCAAGGCTAAGGCCCTTAAGGCTATCGTGTGCACCAGCACACTGGAGCTAGGCATCGACATCGGACACGTAGACTTAGTCATCCAGTATCTATCACCGAGGCAGGTAAGCAGTCTGATTCAACGTGTGGGTCGAAGCGGACACAAATTGGACTTGATCTCTAAGGGGGTGATAATCACCGCCTTTCCTGACGACACCATGGAAGCCGCGACAGCTGTGAAACGAGCCTACAAAGGACAATTAGAACCTCTATTGATGCACGAGGGCGCTCTAGATGTGCTTGCACATCAAATTGTCGGCATACTTATGGACAAAAGACGCGTTTCAGTTGACGAAGCACTTCAAATCCTCAAGCGCGCCTATCCGTATCGTAGTCTAAGCCGAGAGAAGCTTTTAGACGTGGCTAAATATCTACATACATTGCGGGAAGTGTGGTTAGAAGGCGACACGTTGAAACAGAGCCGGAGAACACGCGAATACTATCATCAGAACCTGTCCATGATCCCGGACGAACGCCGCTATCCAGTTGTTGACGTAATATCAGATCGCACGGTAGGCTCCGTAGGCGACGAATTCATGGCTCTGCGAGCCCGTCTTGGACTAAACATCATACTACGAGGCAAAGTGTGGCGCATAGTTCAAATCGAAGAGGAAACTGGCATAGTTCATGTTGTGCCCTCGGAAGACCCCTTTGCAGCTCTGCCCGGATGGGATGGGGAAATCCTGCCTGTGCCGTTCACTCTTGCCCAGGAGGTTGGTAGACTGCGCGAGCGGATGGTGCAAGAGCTGAAAAAAGAGGCGAGTCCAGAGAAGATGGCTGAGAAACTTGCTGTCGAACTCGCCACAGACAAAACGACGTTGCTCGAATCAGCACAAGAAATCTGTGAGCAAACGAAGGAAGCCATAGTTCCAAATCATAATCACATCCTCATCGAAGGATTTGACAAATTCGTGGTGGTGCACGCCTGCTACGGAGAAATCGTCAACAGAACCCTAGGGGCCATATTCGACGCTGTCCTATCCGACAACGACCTCATAACTGGCTGGTGGAACGACGGCTACCGTATCTTGGTAGAGGTGCCCCGCAAAATAGAACAACGCGAACTCGACAAGCTCTCATCACTGCTGTTTGGGTTAAAACCAGAAGAGATTGACAAGGCCTTCGACGACTATCTTAAAGCTCGCTTTCCCTTTTCCTACAAAATGAAGTTTGTGGCCGAACGCTTTGGCGCCCTGCCTAGGGGAAAAACAATGGGACCTGAAGGTCTCGCCAAACTGCCAAGCCGTTTTCAGAAGACACCTGTCTACGAAGAAACCATCCGAGAAACAATGCTGGAAAAGGTAGACATCCCCACAGTCAGGAAGATAATGGAAAGCGTAGCCAAAGGCGAGACCAGAGTCACGACACTGCTTCGTTTAGAAAAGCCCACACCCCTAGGGTACCGCATACTAGCCAAATACACTGAAGTTCCAGAGCTAATGGCGCCCGAGCGAGTCTTGCTCAACAACATCGAACGCATGAAACAAGCCATTCAAGCCAGGCGTCCATCTATGCTGTGCCTCTCATGCGGCCGTCACTCAGAACAGACAAAGATCCGAGAGCTACCAGACAAACTCACCTGCGAAAAATGCGGCTCCGGTCTTTTAGCTGACTTACATCCGATTCAAGATCCGAAAACGGTCATCGATATACTCAGGAGAAGACTAAAAGGAAAAGAACTCACGTCCCAAGAACTTGAACAACTGATACATGCGAGACGAACCGCTGACTTGGTATTAAGCCACGGCAAGAAAGCCTTGATTGCCTTTCAAGTTAAAGGGGTTGGACCAGAGACTGCATTTCGCATCTTGAGCAAGATGCACCCAACAGAAGACGACTTCTACATGGACTTATTGCACGCAAAAATCCAGTATTTAAGAACAAAGCCCTTCTGGGACAAAGAGAAAACACCAAGCAGAGATGAGAGGTGAAGGCTTTTAACCTTCACACATTCTGATAAGACCAAACTGAAAGACTCCACGAGAGCGGAAGGAGCAGAGTGAAAGAAACCAGAAGCCGCCTCTTAGTTTTGCTGAGCGCGGCACACTCGCTGAATCATGCCTTCTTCTGGGTTGCCTCTCCAATATTGTCGATCATTGCAATTGATTTGGCAACATCAAACACGGTGCTGGGCCTAGTAGGATTTGCGGGGTCTTTCATCTACGGATTGGGTTCCATAATAGCAGGCTCGCTATCCGACAGAACAAGCGAAATCCAGCTGATAATGATCAGTACTGGACTGGCTGGGTTATCGACGGTAATGTTTCTGTTCGCTCAAAACATCATTCTCTATACCACATTCTTCATTTCAATGGGTATCTGGACTGGGCTTTATCATCCTGCAGCGAACAGTCTCATATCTAAAGAGTTCAGTGGAACCACTGGAGAGGCAATGGGGCTTCACGGCGCGGGAGGAACAATTGGCATAGTCTTCACGCCAGTCTTGTCTCTGGCTGTGGGCTTAATTTTCGGCTGGCGAATCTCGTTCGTGGTTTTCGGTGTATTCGCAGTAGCAACTGCCATGCTTGTGTGGAAAAGCAGGTTTCGACAAGAAAGGAACGCGACAAAATACAGATTTCGCGACGTGTTTAACATCCCAAGTCTGCGTCTTCTTCTACTGTTCAATTTCACTATCGGACTATACATGAAGGGCGTCGAGTTGTATCTACCCTTGTATCTAGCAAGAGGACCACTGAATTTCTTAGGTGACGAAGGCGCAAAAAGCTGGGCTGCCGTGTCGACAACTACTATGCTGTTGTGTGGAGCGCTGGGACAGTGGTTGGGAGGACGCCAGACGGATGTTCTAGGCCCAAGAAAAGTGTTGATAGCAACATCGTCACTTGTGCTTTTGAGCTTTATCCTTCTTGTTTTTACCCCGTTGTCTCTTTGGTTTGTAGCTGTGGCAGCGTTCGCAATATTATATGGCATTGCATTCTATGGGCATCAACCCGCGTTCAATTCGCTGGCAGGCTTCCTAACTCCAAAAAACAGAAGAGGAATTGTCTACGGAGTTTTGTTCTTCGTAAGCTTCGGAATGGGTTCTATATCGCAGGCCATCACGGGCTACCTGAGCGACAACATGGGCATCACAAGCGCATTCTACGTTCTGACGTTTTTCGCGGCTGCAGCCCTATTGTTGTCGTTCTTCATCTCCAGCGCTAAGGAAACCTCAACCCAGTTCAAGACAGAATATGAAACGGAGGAGCCGTAGTTGACGTTTTCCATTGTTGCACTCGACCCCAAGACAAAGGCATTAGGCGTTGCAGTCTCAACAGCAGTTCCAGCAGTTGGCAGCGTTGTTCCTCACGTCGAGGCTGAAATCGGCGCAATAGCAACTCAGGCCGAAACCAGTGTACTCTACGGAGTTGACGGTTTGAAACTCCTAAAAGAGGGTTTGTCTGCTAGCGCGACTCTGGAAAAAATGCTTTTGCGAGATACGCACAGAGAAAGGCGACAGGTAACCATCATAGACATCGAAGGACGAGCAGCAGCTTTCACAGGCAAAGAAACAATAGAGTGGAAAGGCCACCTAATCAGAGAAGACCACGTGGTCGCAGGCAACATGCTCACCGGAGGCAATGTCCTACAGGCAATGACCGAAGCGTTCCAGCTTGAAACAGGGAGTTTAGCTCAGAGTCTATTGAAGGCTTTGAAAGCCGGTCAAGAGGCTGGCGGGGACAAACGAGGTCGCATGTCAGCAGCGCTGAAGGTAGCGGACAGACGCTGGAAAAGCGAGAGTCGTCCCTTGCTTGACCTCAGAGTGGACGCCCATCATGACCCAATCAAAGAGTTATGCCGAGTTTACAGTGTTTCACGGAAATATTTCCAGATTCCTGAATGAAAACTGCTTAGGCATCTTAGACTTTAACGAAACCAGAAACGTTTCAACGCTCTTTACGCGAGTCACAAACTGATCTCTGAAACCGGAAATGAAATCCGTGAAGTCAGTGAAGTCTCGATGAACAGATATCATCATGCAGTTGCTGCCGTGCAGTCCCTCGCCAGCTGCGGCGAAAAGCACCTTGCTGTTATGAGAAACCCATTTGTGGGCACGTTCACCTAGAGCTACGTCGAGCTGGCCCGTCTTCGGGTCAAACCTGTCAACGTCTAAGAAGATGAAGGCCACAATCTCGAATCCCAGTTTAGTCATGTTGGGAATGGCTGTGTAGTCGAGTATGTAGTTGTCCCTCTCCAATCGCTTCCTCATCCTAGTCAGTGTTGGCTGTGAAACGCCCAGAATCTTGGCCAAGTCACGGTCGCTTCGCTTGGAATTCTTCACTAACTCTTGCAGGAGTAGTATCATTCTATCCTGAGACATATGTTGAATTAATGATTCACGACTGATTTAAGCGTTTTTACTCGTAGTCTTGGAGCAACTAGGTGCATGACGTGAACACTTATTATCTTCTATAAGAGAGTTGAGGAAAGAAGGGTGAGAAATGGAGAACAGCGGCAACGAAGACGGAAGGAGAAGGGACCGCCACGACATCATTGTTGAAATATTGAAAACCGCTGCCGAAGGAAAAATCAAAACACACATAATGTACAGAGCTAAACTAAGCTACGCACAAATCAACGAGTATCTTCCTGCTCTGATTGAAAATGGATTCTTAGAAAACACAACAATCAAACAGAAGCGACAGCACAAGAAAGTGTTTAAGACAACGCAAAAAGGCCAGAGATTCATTGAGTGCTTCGACTCAATCAGAAAACTCTGGTTAAATCCAACCGGCTCATAGAAACAGTTTCCATCGTATTCCAGAGAAGGCTTAAGCCCAGCGCGCTCTGCAACACGTTAAGCAAAGATTCAGACCTGAGAATTGTCCACTACGCTTCGCCAAAACGGGTTCAACATACGCCGAGTGACAACCAAGCCTAAGATATCCTTAAAACATCGCTTAAACAATATCCTACTCTCAACATTCAACATGCCAAATCCACCGTTAACCATTGAGGAAAGAAGCATGACAACTGGAACACCAGTCGTTGGAGTGATAGGTCTAGGCCCCGTCGGTTCCATTCTGGCCGGGCATTTGGCAAACAGCAACCTTGACGTCGTTGTCCAAGACGCCATGCCAAACATCAGAGCAAAGGTTAAGCGAGACGGCATAAAAGTTTCCGGAATCACCCAACTTCATGCTAAAATAGATAAAGTATCAGATTCCATACCAGACCTTGCCAAGTTTGGCGTAGAAATAGTATTCATTGTAACCAAGGCGTGCTACCTCAAAGACGTACTGCCAGAGCTCGGACGAATCTACACGCCCAAGCTGAAGGTTGTGAGCTTCCAAAACGGGCTTGACAACGAGCGATATATCTTGGAGCAGTTGGCAATCGACACTACATATCGTGTGGTAATAAACTATGCAGGCAACCTGACTGGTCCAGGAGAAGCGGTGATGAACTGGTTCCAGCCGCCCAACTTTGTTGGCGCTTTTCACAAAAGCAGGTACACAACAGACGAAACAACAAGAGCAGTGGCTAGCCTTTTGACAGCGTCGGGTTTGAAGACCGAAGAGGCAGCTGACATAAAGAGGGACGTGTGGGAGAAAGCCATTCTGAACTCGGCTCTCTGTTCAATCTGTGGTGTGACAGGTCAAACAATGAAAGAGGCGATGGAATTCCGGCACAGTCGAAGTCTGGCCATAAAAGTCCTCGAAGAAGGGCTTCAGGTGGCGAAAGCCGACGGCTACGACTTCGGACCTGAAGCCCTGAGTCGTTTCACAGCGTATCTGGAGAAGGGCGGAGCTCACAAACCGTCCATGCTCATTGACATCGAGAACAAACGCCCCACAGAAGTAGACTTCATGAGTGGCGCGATTGCAAGATACGGTGACAAATACGGGGTTCCAACGCCTGCTAATTCAACGTTCACGGACGTCGTCAAAGCAATAGAAAGTCGATACCTGAAGCCTTAACATCCTTTAGGCATCGGATGATTTCTCATGGAAGCTCTGCGACCCTTTCGAGATGCCCTATCGAATAGGCATGAATTAGCAAAGGAATGGAAGAGCAAAGGACACCCTCTGATAGGCTGGACATGCACCTACACACCTGAAGAGGTCATCTGTGCTGCTGGAGCGTTGCCCATTATGGTTTGGGGAGATCTTGGCGACACCAGGCTGGCCGATGCCTACATGCCCAGTAACAGTTGCTCATTTGCTCGAAGCTGTTTCAACGCCGCGCTGAAAGGAGACTATGACTATTTAGACGCTTTTGTGGAGTCCAACAGCTGCGACAACAGGGGCAAGACCTATGACATATGGGTTAACTATTCCAAAGTTCCTAACATCTATTTCATCAACACACCGCACAGCAACACTGAGAAGGCACACGAGTTCTTCTACGGAGAAGTCGTCAAATTCAAGAAGTGGCTGGAGAACACGTTTAAGCAGCCAATTACAGACGATTCTCTAAACGATGCCATAGCAGTTTACAATGAGAACAGGGCTCTTCTTCACAGGGTCTATAACCTGAAGATGAAGAAGCCTCCGCTGATCACGGGAGTTGAATTTCTGGAAGTCGCCTTGTCCGGCCTCGTCATGCCGAAGAATGAACACAATAGGCTTTTGGCTAATTTCTTGGGTGAAATAGAAAGCAGAAGCGACTTACCGAGGCAAGGTGTTCGCTTTCTTGTGACTGGCAGCGTTATGGATAACACTGAGCTGGTGAAGCTCATGGAGTCTGTGGGCGGCAGCGTGGTTGCGGACGACTGGTGTACTGGTTCACGATACTTCTGGAATCCAGTGAGCTTAGACGGAGAACCGTCGAGGGCGATTGCCAGGCGATATTTGAACAAAGTGCCGTCTTCGTTCATGTTTCAGCATGAAGCAAGGTTTAGACACATCATGCGATTGGCCAAGCAGTTCGACGTTGAAGCGGCTATAATGTTTGTTATCAAGTACTGTGACACCCACATGTTTGATGCGCCTCTTCTTCGTGACGAATTGAAGGCTATGGAGCTACCAGTTTTGTACTTAGAATGGGAGCATTCGATGAGTGGTTTTGCGGGTTTGAAAACGCGCATAGAGGCCTTCATTGAGATGGTGGGCGGGGTGAAGTGATGGTGTCGCCTGAGAGAAAGTTGAAGACAACGAGCGGCTTCCACAGGAACTATATTCAAAAGTCCTATCAAGAGGCTCATCGAGCCAAGGCTGAGAAGCGCCCTGTCGCTTGGGTAGCTTCAACATTTCCAGTTGAGACGTTGCAGGCTATGGACATTGTGCCTATTTGGCCTGAAAACTATGCTTCGGTATGTGCTGCAAGACGGATTTCGGTTGAACTGTGCGAAAGGGCCGAGCGAGAGGGCTTCTCCAGAGATTTGTGCTCTTATTCGCGTTGTGTTCTCGGCTCAGTGTTTGGTTATGAGAAGGAGTTGCCTGAGGGCGGCTTGCCCAAACCTGACTTCTTAGTTGCCACGACTTGCGCCTGTGACACGCATCTTAAATGGTTTCAGGTAGCTAGCCGCGCCTGCAAGGCGCCGTTGTTCCTGTTAGACGTGCCTTACAACATCAGCGGTGGAGACTCAGCCCACCTCGATAGAGAACACATCGAATTTTACGCTTCTCAACTGGAAGAGCTGTTTGCCTTTTTGGAAACGCAGACTGGCAAGAAGTTCGATATGGATAAGTTGCGCGAGACCCTAGCGGTTTCAGACTGGACCAGTCGGCTGTGGACCGAGATTCAGGACTATCGGAAGGCTGTGCCTTGCCCTATGGATGCTCGCGATGCTTTCTCCGCCATATTCTTCATGTTGTGCATCCCGGGGTCGCAGCTGGCCGTTGATTTCTACACTCAGCTACGTGATGAGGTGCGTGAACGAGCAAGAAGTGGAATCGGTGTGGTTGAGGATGAGAGGGTTAGGCTGGTGTGGGACAACCTGCCCTTATGGTATGACTTGAAGATTTTTGAATACTTGAACAGTTTGAGCGCGGTTGTTGTGGCTGAGGTTTTCTCGCATACTTGGACTGGAAGCTTAGACCCTGCCAAGCCTCTTGAAAGCTTAGCGCGCAAGTATCTGCCCAACATGGCCAACTCAAGCATAAGGCGAAGAATCGACATCGTTGTTGATCTTGTGAAGGGTTTTCATGCGAATGGCGTCGTTTTGCCGCTTAATTGGGGCTGTCGTATGATGTCAATCGGCGAAAGCATAGTCAGAGACGTGGTCTACAAGAAATTGGGTGTGCAGAGCTTGATTATTGATGTTGATTCCTCTGATTGGCGTGTCGCAGGAGAAGCGCAGGTTAGAGAAAGACTCGCAACTTTCCTAGAGACGCTCGAAAGATGAAGTTGCCAAGCCATTCATGTCCTTTAGTTCGATCTCCTTTTCCAGCTGCTCAAAGAAGGCGAAGACGATTTTGTTTCTTCTTTTAGCCAGATTTTCCGCCGTTCTAGTGTAGAAGTGCGGTTTCTTAAGCCAAAGTGTGTGCAATCCAACGAACGATGTTCTCGAAGGGTTTTTCCAAAACCTCGCTGTCTCCTCGATTGTCACGTTGGTCAAACATGCCTTGATGAAGACAGTGGCAACACCGACTGCGCCCATCTTGTCTAAGAAGTCAGCGTCGTGAAGAACCTTCGCCTCAATTGAACGCGGTTCCTCACCGTGCGTGTGAACCCGTATGGCGTGACATACGGCTTTCACTCTGCTTTCACCGAAGCCCATCGAGCTCAGAAACTCTTCAGCCATGTCAGCGCTTATGCCGCCATGATCAAGTGCATCGCTTCCCTTCTCCAAGTACTTGCCGATATCGTGCAGTAGAGCTGCAAGATCCAGAACCTCTGGATTAACATTTTTCATGGCTTTTGATAATTGGATGCATGCACGCTGTACTCGCTTAACATGAGGCCAGCCGTGCAAGCCTAGCTTAGCCATCTGTTCTTTCGCATAGCCTTCTATGAGCTTGCGTTGTGTTGCTTTCGTTTTCTCGTCTCCGATACTAAACTTGTGAAAGAAGTTGTTGTGAAGAGACCTTTAACAGCTTTCATGAGGGTTTCAGTTGAGTTGCAAACTGACAATTAAACTTGCGTCAGCAGCCTCTTCAAAGCCGCTTGCAGTGCCGGCACTATTTCGTACAGGTCGCCTACGACTATGTAATCTGCCATTTCAAATATCGGCGCTTCTGGGTCTTTGTTGATGGCCACTATTACCTGCGAGTCCCTAATGCCTGCAACGTGTTGAATGACGCCCGACACCCCGCAACTGATGTAAAGAACTGGCTTAATCTTGTGTCCGGATAAGCCTATCCAATCGCCTTCAAACCATTTTCGATCCTCTGCCAACGGTCTGGTCCAACCGACTTGGCCGCCGAGAGTGTAGCAGAGGTTTTCGAGCAACTTGAAGTCATCTTTCTTTTCGATGCCGCGTCCGCCGACGATAACAACTTTGGCTTCTTCAACTTTGACGGCTTCGGCTTCAACAGGTTTGACCTCAACGGTTTCGGTTTTTGGTGCTTCGAACTGCGTTATGCTTGTGTCTATTATCTCGCCTTTGCGTTCCGTTTTCACAGGTTTCTCATAGGTTCTGAGGGGCACGCAGGCTATCTGTGGTTTGATGCGGAATACGTGTGTTGCTAAACCATTTCCTCCGTAGACGACGCGTTCTGCCAAGAGGTAGCCTTGTTCGTCGAGGCTGAGGTTTGTGCAGTCTGGAACGCAGCCTGTTTCGAGCCTGGTTGCTAGTCTTGCTGCGAGTTCTCTGCCTTTTCTTGTCGAGCCTATAAGCACGATGTCAGGTTTGCGTTCTTTCACCAGTGTGGATAGGGCACCCTGATATGCCTCAGACTGGAAGTTTTTGAGCGCTGGATTGTCGACTACGTAGACCTTATTTGCCCCATAGCTTATGAGTTCGTTGGCTTGACCCTTTACTTCATGACCAATGAGCAGTGCCGAGACATCTTTCCTGAGTTTGCTAGCCAACTCGGCTGCCTTGTTTAGCATCTCCTCGGCTAGGTTTAGGTTCTCTGAGTAAACCCAAACACCGCCTTGTGTGCTCATTCAGGTTTCACCTCTTAACGACGCCCTCTTGAATCAGGGCTCTTGCTAGTTTTTCGGCGGTTTCAACGGGTGTTTCGCCCTTTATCATGATTCTCTTGCGCTCAACTTTGGGCGCTAGAATGGACAGTGTTTTTATGGCTGAGCCTGATTCGCCCACTTTTTCATCTGCAATGCCCAAGTCAGCCGCCTTCCAGATGACAACTTCTTTCTTGGAAGCCTTCATTATGGCCATCAGAGATGGAATGCGTGGTTCGTTGAGTTCTTTCGTGACGGTCAGTAAGAGAGGGGTCTTCGCTCTTATCGTTTCGCGGCTGTCTTCAAGGCTTCTCTCAGCTGTGACGGTGTCGCCTTCCAAGGTGAGCTTCTTTACGTAAGTGATCAATGGAATGTTTAGGCGGTCTGCCAGTCGTGGCCCGACCTGGGCTGAAAAGCTGTCAATAGACGCCTCGCCGCAGAGGATGAGGTCGAAGGGCCCGATTTTCTTCACAGCTTCAGCTAGGATGTAACTAGTTGCCAATGTGTCTGAGCCTTCAAAAATCGGGTCAGTAATAACATAGGCTTTGTCGGCGCCCATGGCTAAGGCTTCTCGGATGGTTGTCTTGGCGTCCTCAGGTCCAACCGTTAATGTTATGATTTCGCCATTTAGCTTTTCCTTCAGTCTTATCGCTTCCTCTAGGGCGTTTTTGTCAAAGTCGCTGAGTTTCTTGGGCGCGTCCACCATGATTAAGCGTCGTGTGGCAGTGTCGACCTTAATCTGAGAAACATCCACTGCCTGTTTGATGCACACTAGGATTCTGACCATTTTTCCATGCCTCTCAAATGATGCCCACTAACATTTGTTCAATTGTTCATAAATCTTTCCTACAGTCTCAGACAGGAATCAGACAGATCAAGCTTATAAAATTCTGAAGCCAACTATGTTATAGCTTGAGATTCAGCAAGGAAAAAAGGCTATGGAGTTTCTAAGAGGCCTGGTCAGCCCTTGGTATGAATCGTTGCGGAATCCAGCCGAGGCTCAGGAGAGTGCGCTCTGTGACCTGGTAGGCACATACAAGAAAGCAAGATATGGAGTTGAGCACGGCGCTGATGAAGTTCAAAACGCAATGGACTTTAGGAGGAGGTTTCCAGTAATCGACTATGCTGGGCTTCTGCCATATCTAGAAGGTGTTAGAAAGAGTGGTTACAGCATTATTTTGCCTGAGCCTCCCTTGACATGGGTCATGACTAGGGGTTCAACTGGACATTCAAAGATATTGCCAGCAACGCAAACTCATCTCGAACAGATATTCTCGTGTGGAGCCAGAGCCTTCATTAATTATACGCTGCGAAAGAAAGACTTCGAGATTCTGACTGGGAAGATATTGAACCTGAATTTCCCATCAACCGTGGCCACTCTTGATTCAGACGGACAAACAGTAACGTATGGATACAGCTCTGGAACGTATGCCAGACTCAACCCCATGCTTAGTCAAGTGAGCCTTCTGCCGAGGCAAGAGGACATTGACGCATTGGGCTCGGGCATAACTAAACCTGACTGGGAGAGAAGGTTTGAAGCCGTCTATCAAAAAGCACTTGGCGAAAATGTTGTTGGAGCAATGGGTGTCACACCTGTTATTCTGTCTTGGGCAAGGTATGTAAAGCGAAAGCATGGGAAAAGACCAAAGGAACTCTGGAAGATTCGGGCTATTTTTTGCACAAGCGTCCGAAAAATTCAGTTTCGATACGCGCCGAAACTAAGAGAGTATTTTGGCAATGTCCCAATTGTAGAGATCTACAGCGCAACTGAAGGCGTCTTTGCCCAACAACTCGACGACCTTCCTTACATATCGCCCAACTATGACAAATACTTCTTTGAAGTGGAGTCTTCAGGTCATTTAAGAATGCTTCATGAACTTAAGAGGGGCGAGTGGGGGAGGCTGATCATCTCGACCTGTATGTTTCCAAGATACGATATAGGCGACTTAATAGAATCGATGGGAAAAAATTACTTCCGCGTCTTCGGCAGACGCACCCTCCTAAACCTGCTCGAGCACAGACTGTATAGACTCTTCTTCGGTTGGTTTATTTAGGTCGGGGGATGCCTTCGCATCGCTCTGGAAGCTGCAAGAAGCCCTCCAATGATGACTATTATGCCAACTATAACGAAGAAGTAGGCCCAAGCGAGCCTGGGATCTACAAGCTGTGACGTCACTAGGTAGAAGAAGAATCCTAAGGCTATGAGTATTACGCCGCCGATCAATGGACCGATATAACCTGCCTCTCGCTTCTCGGCCTTTTCCCCCTTTTCTCCCTTCTCCTCTTTTTCGCGCTTCTCGCCCTTCTCTTCCTTCTCATAGGATGGTCTTGCTGGAGGTGCTGCAGGCGCCGGAGGTGCTGGGGGTGCTGGAGGTGCAGCCTCAACTGCAGGTTTTTCGACCTTCAAGGCGGTCCCGCATTTTGGACAGAAGTTCATTTCTTCGCGGACTTTCGCCCCACACTTTGGACAATATGACATGGTCACTCTTCACCCTTCAATTATTCTTTTTCTCTATTTGAATGCAATGAGTATTTAAAGCGTGTGCATGAGAATGCCCACCTACGGAAACGTTATATGCCGATAACTCAGAAATACCGCATTCAAGGTGTGCCACTTGAGCCAAACTCAGATGGAAGGCGAAATAGAGAGTTATCGAAGAAAACGAAGGCTCGAAGGCGTTTTCGGTGCAATCTCAGCCGGATTCTTCCTTCTGCTGCTGGGCGGAATTTTCGTGGCAACCCCTGACCTTGCCGAAGCAATCCGCGTTTTTAGCACTAACTTTCGCAACATAGAAGTCGCACCAAACCTATTTCTTCCAGTGCCCCTTTCTCCCCATCCCATACTCTACACGGCGGCTGAGCAGTTTTGTCTCGCTTATGGCTTCTTCCAAGTTATCATGCTGGTGTTGAGGCTTGGTGCACGTTCTCCCATTGATGGCGTAGCCAGAAACATTCAAAGCATCCTTTTCTGGCTTGGCGCGGGCCTCATCACCAGTCGACTATTGATTGAGGCCACTGGGCTAAGCGTCAGGCAAGAGTGGTTTGCGTTCTGGTCGGCGATAATAATGCTTGCAGGCTTGTCCCTCATCATAAGAGGCATCATTCTAGCCGCAACCCCCAGAAGATACAGGATCTAATGTTACCTTAACGTCTTCAACGCGCTTCACTGCCTTTTCAGAAGACTTTTATGTAGAGAAGCTGTTTCCTACTGTTCGACAAATTCTAAGAGAATCAGCAAAGATGTGCCTGATTCCAGCGCCACAACCAAGTTTTCGCTAATGATGTTAATGTTCAGTTTTGCTGTGTTTGTTCCAGAAAGCCTTGGGGAAGATCTTGCTGGCCGACTTGAATTGCTGTTTCACTTCATCTAGAGAACACAAATGATGTCAGTCTTCTCCAAGCTTCATTCTCTCTTCATCATGAAATCAGAAAAACTTATATCGAAAACCTGTTTTCTACTGTTCGTCAAATCAGAGAGGATTGGTTAGATTGACAGCTGAACTAGCTGGAACTCCCGTTCTCATTCTGCGGGAGGGTGCATCCCGTTCCCGGGGAAGAGACGCACAACACGCCAACATAATGGCCGCAAAGGTTGTAGCTGAGTCTGTCAAGAGCGCTCTCGGACCCAAAGGCATGGACAAAATGCTCGTAGATAGCTTCGGCGACGTCACAATAACCAGCGACGGAAGAACGATTCTAGACGAAATGGACATTCAACATCCAGCAGCAAAAATGATGGTTGAAGTTGCTAAGACACAGGACGACGAAGTCGGCGATGGCACAACAAGTGCTGTAGTCATAGCTGGCGAACTCCTTAGCAAAGCCGAAGAACTCATAGACAAGAACGTTCACCCCACTGTCATCATAGACGGCTACAGAAAGGCAGGAGAGAAAGCCCTAGAAATCCTTGAGAAAATCGCCATACCAGTCAGCCCCAGCGACAGACAATGGATGAAGAAAGTAGCCATCACATCCATGGCAAGCAAACTCGTAGCCGACCACAAAGAGCAGCTGGCAGACATAGCATCTCAAGCCATCCTAAACGTAGCTGAAAAAGCTGAAAAGGAATACAAGGCAGATGTGGACGACGTCATGGTCGAAAAGAAACCCGGCGAGTCACTATCAGACACAAAGCTGATCAACGGCATAGTAATCGACAAAGAAGTCGTTCACCCAGGCATGCCCAAACGGGTTGAAAAGGCCAAAATCGCACTACTGGACACAGCCCTAGAAATCGAGAAAACCGAGTTCGACGCTAAGATCAACATTGAGAGTCCAGACCAGATGGAGGCATTCTTGCAGCAAGAAGAAAGCATGCTGAAGGAAATGGTCGAGAAAATAGCCAAAACGGGCGCAACTGTGATCATAGCGCAGAAAGGAATCGATGACCTCGCGCAGCACTTCCTAGCTCGAAAGCAGATTCTGGCAGCGAGACGCGTCAAGAAGTCTGACATGGAAAAACTTGCGAAGGCAACTGGAGGAAAGATAATCACAAACTTAGACGACATGTCAGCCAAGGACTTAGGCTACGCCGAGTTGGTTGAGGAACGCAAGATCGGCGACGACAAGATGACTTTCATAGAGGGCTGCAAGAACCCAAAGTCAGTTGCCATTCTCATAAGAGGTGGAACTGAGAGGATCGTCGCTGAAGCCGAAAGATCCGTGCACGATGCCCTCTGCGTTGCCCGTGACATCGTCCGAGAACCAAAGATAATGGCAGGCGGAGGAGCACCAGAACTTGAGGTTGCCAAAGCACTGAAGGAATACGCTCAAACCTTGCCCGGAAGAGAGCAGCTTGCAGTAATCTCATATGCTGAGGCTATGGAATCAATACCACTGACACTTGCAGAGAACGCCGGACTAGACCCAATTGACGTTCTATCAGAGTTGAGGGCACGCCACGAGAAGAACGAGACGTGGGCAGGCATCGAGGTTCACGAAGGCAAGCCCAAGAACATGGAAAAGGCAGGAGTCTTTGAACCCTTAGCCGTTAAGAAGCAGATCATCAAGTCAGCCACAGAAGCCGCGACGATGATTCTAAAGATTGACGATGTAATTGCGGCCGGGAAGATGAAAGCCCCGCCGGGACCACCTGGCGGCCCTGGAGCGGGTGCTCCAGGGATGGGGCCTGAAGGTGCCGGAGAGTTCTAGCATAACCACTGATGAAAAAAGAATCTGGGTAGGCCCGCCAAAACTGACACGCTTCGAGAGGGCTCGCATAGTGGGAGCGAGAGCCCTGCAGATAGCAATGGGGGCACCCATCCTTGTGGAGCCTTCTCAGAGCCTGTCCAACCCAATAGACATAGCCATAAAAGAACTAGAGATAGGCATCCTACCGATCACAATTCGCAGGACCTTGCCAGACGACACTCACCAAGACATTCCACTCAAATGGTTACTGCGGCAATAACCCCAACCTTCATCATTTTATTGTTACGCTTCTTGGAGCAAGTTTCTTGGAAGAGAGAACCGAACTTAGGACCTGGGAAATAGCTACCGTAATCCTCGTTCTGATCGCGGTCTCAGTGTTCTCAATTCAGCGTTTCATCGGACGATTTTTTGACATAGTCTTGGAAATCTGCATTTTCTATATCCCGGCGGCTGCTTCGGTTGCCTTCCTCCTGTACTTTTGGAGTAGACCTACGTCTGCTGTTTCAGGCTGACAGCGCTTTACAGGTTTCTTCAAGAGACTTGTAGATTCTTTTCCAGTGGGCGCCCCTCCAATAGACTTGTCCGCAGCCCTGACATTGCCAGAACTCCTCATAATTAGAAAAAGTTGTTTTTGGAATCTTGTCCAATATCGTCGACTTTGAAACCATCTTGATCTGACTGTTGCATTTTGGACACCTTGAAGCTTTCATGTCGATCTCAAGCTTAAACTTGAACCTTCTGGCCAGTCCTGCCAAGTTTGCAGTCTGGTTTGGGCTTTCTATAAGAAAGGCATCGATTCCTTTGCCTATTGCCTGCTGGTAGAGTTCAACATCACGCGTCAACAGGATCCGGTTCTCCTTCCTAGCCTTCTGTATGAGCTCTTTGTCATCCATAGAACCCGTGTACTCGACATCGTGACCTAACATTCGAAGCCAACGCGTAAGCTTTCCAAGCATACCGTCTGTGACAAACTTGAGTCCAGTCATTTGATGATTCGACCACTTCCAGGCCTAGCTAATATCTCAGTCTCATCCATTATTAGTTGCCCGCCTACAAAGGTTTTCACAGCCTTGCCCTTCACCTTCCAACCATCAAAGGGCGAAAACTTGGCCTTCGAATAAAACTTCGACGCGTCTATTCTGTGCTCTCTCTTGTGGTCGACCACAGTGATATCTGCAAAGAATCCCTCATCCAACCGGCCTCTCTTCTGCAGATGAAAGACTTCTACCGGCCTCTCGCAAGCAAGACGGACGAGCTGCTCGATGCTCAGACGCCCCTTGTGTACTTCTGTCAGCAACAAAGGCAGCAATGTTTCTAAGCCGACAATGCCCGGTTTTACGTCCCAGGCCGAATCAATATGTTTTTCCTCTAGAGAATGCGGCGCATGATCAGAACCTATAGTGTCGACTTGGCCTTTCTGCAGAGCATGCCATAAGTACTCCACATCTTTGCTCGTTCTCAAAGGTGGAATTGCAAGAGCCAGACTGCCAATTCTCTTTAGATGTTTTTCGGTGAGCAAGAGATGATGAGGCGTTACCTCACAGGTCAACTTGCGTCCAGCCGCTTTCGCTGCCAAAAAAGCCTTAAGTCCGACGGCCGAGCTCACATGACAAATGTGAACTTGAGCACCAGAAACTTTCGCCAATTCTGCCACTCGAACTATGGCTTCTTGCTCCGCTTCCGGCGAATGAGCAGCCAAAAATGCCTCGATGTCTCTTCGCCCCTGTTCCAACATCCGCTTTTTGACTTTTTCAATCGTTGCTCTATCCTCGGCGTGCACGGCAATCGGCACTTCGCTTTTTCTCATGGTCTCGAAAGCCCTTGCCAGAGCTTTTCGATCATCAATGTTGACTCCGCCCAACTGCTGAAGAAGATGCAACTTGAATCCAACGGCGCCTGCTCGCACAATCCGACCTATTTCACGTTGATTGGCAGGAAAGGCTGAAAGAAAAGCAACATTGACGAAAATGTCGCGCTCAGCAGCCTTCATCCTATCCTTAAGCGTCTCTGCACTCATTGTCAGAGGTTGATTGTTAGGCATGTCGGCGACAGTGGTCACACCACCGGCCACAGCCGCACTTGTGCCGCTCCTAAAATCCTCCCTGTAAGCGAGTTGTTGACCTCTAAGATGCACATGGGAATCGACTAGACCAGGCAACGCCAAACTGCCACATAAGTTGATCTTGCAACCAGCCGCAGGCAGGTTCGTCTTTTTGGCGATTTTCACTATCTTAGCGCCCTCAATAGCTATGCCTGCGTCAACCAAGGCATTTCCTGTATAAACCTTGGCATTGTGTAAGACTGTGTCAACAGACAAGTAGACGAGTCCTCTGAGTCAGTGTGTGCTCAACTACAAGGCAGTGGTCTGTTTTGCACTTAAGTCTGATGTTACGTTCTAACTGTTAAAGAAAAGGGAAATGAAAGCGGCTACTTGTACGGAATGAAGTCTTTTCCGAGCAGTTCTCTAGCTATGACAAGGCGCTGAATGTTTAAGGCGCCTTCAGCTCCGATGCAGTAGGACATGATTCCACGCCAAGCCATGTCAAGCGGGCATTCCTGCGAATAACCGTAGGCTCCCATCCAGATCATCGCATGCTCTGCGGCGTGCATTGCAAAGGGGGGAATCTTCAGCTTCACCGCTGAAATGTACTTGACCACTTCCAGCGGTGTGAACCGGTTGTGCTTGTATCTTTGGTCCACCATCCAAGCAGTGCGGTGGAGCAGAGATCTCATGGCCTCAAGTTCAGCCCAGTCGTCGGCCAACTCGAACTGTATGCCCTCAAACTTGCCTATTGGGCGTCCAAAAGCCTTGCGTTGCTTGATGTAATCCATGCCGATTTCTAAGACTCTCTGAGTCGCTCCAACACAGGTAGCGCCAATCAACAGCCGTGCGAGATCGAATCCCTCCATGGTGGGATAGAATCCTTCACCCTCTTTCCCAAGTCGATAGCTGTCAGGTAGCTTAACGTTTTTCATGCTGAATCCGCCGGTTGATATGCCCATTCGGCCCACATCGTCGAAGCGTTTCGTAACCTCAACTCCTGGCGCATTAATCGGTAGGTAAAAGCCAGTCAAGCCTTTGTGTGGCGCGCCTTCAGGAGGCGGCGACGTTCGGCAGGTTATCCAGTAACCGCCACCGAGTTTCTGTACCTCCTCAGTGCCGCTTATGTACATTTTTTCGCCGTTGATTATCCAACTGTCACCTTCTTTCTTCGCTGTACTCTTAAAGGCCGCAACGTCTGATCCGCCGCCAGACTCAGTTGTGGCAATGCCGATGAAGGCCTTACCCTTGATGGCTGGTCGAATCACCGCGTCTCTGACCTCTTCGGTAGCGTACCTGTCAACTACGAAGCCCCAGCTTGACTGCACAAGGAAGAACACTGGGACAGCGCAGCTTATGTCGGCATAGCCCAGTTCCTCAGCTGCGATGCAGGCGCTAGTCCAGTCGGCCCCTGGTCCTCCATGATCCTCGGGAGACGTCATCACGAGCAAGCCTAACTCCGCCATCTCGTCGACGAGTCCGGGAGGCATTTGACCTGTTTTGTCCATTTTCCTAACTGCTTCCAAGTTAAGTTTCTTTGCACACCATTCGCGTATAGCTTTGCGAAACAGCTGTTGTTCCTCTGTGAAGCTGAAATCTATCATGTTTTTTTCGCCTTCTTTTTCAATAGGGTTGGGTGTTTCTATCTTCATGAGCATATAAGATTTGCCTAGAAGCCTGCTGTCATCAAACCAGCACAATTTAATGATTGATTTTCTCTTGGCGAGCATCTGGTGACTCTTGACGCTGAGTCCAAACACTCATAAAGACTCCGATTTCAACGACGATGTGGCTTTGGAGATAGACATGGTGAAACTCAAGGTGCTTTTTTCAGATTTGCAGATTCACGTCTGAAAAATCGATGAACCTACTTCAGCAAATGGGCATGCGTTTAACTACGACTTCATACACTTCGTCATGCACTCTTCCACACGCACCATGTACGATCGCTACCACCAGATGTTCGTTGGAACCGACTACTACTGGAACCACTACGGTGACTACAGGAACCCAGAGCTCGTGGACCTCGTAAGACAACTCGACATCACGACCGGAGCGGCGCAACAGGCTGTTGCTGAGCAGATCCTGACAATTATTGGCCAAGAAATGCCAATTATTCTATTTGGAGGATACCCCAACTGGTATCAGTACAATACGATGTACTGGCTTGGCTTCCTCCAACAAGGAGGGCACGAAGACTCCTCAAGGGGATGTCTTAGAGCCCCAAACAGATTCTGCTGCCAGGTCCGTTCGGTGATACCGCAACGAGCGCACTTATGCAGACGGTTGGCTTAGGCCTCACGGCGAACCCCGAAGCCCCAGCACCAGAGCCAGCAGGGATACCAGTAGAATACATTGTTGCAGTTGTCATAATCGCAGTAGTCGTGATCGTAGTTCTAGGCTATGTGGCATAGTCGTCGACCGCGCAAGTAATGAAGAGAACCAAAGCACGTTCCCTTTTTCCTTTTTTCTTCCTAGGCTAAATCAACACCTAGCTTTTGGCATCTGTTGGACATTTGAGTATGACCGAAAAAGAGCTTCAAACGAGAAGCAAGTCTTAATCTGCGTTGCTTTCAGATGTCGTCGTTGAAGATTCTCGAGAAAGGACGACATTTAGCCATAGAAAAAAGAGGGAGTTTGCTGGAGATATCTCCAAGCGCTATGAGTAGAGAAATCCACCCATTAGTACCATAATAACGACCATCGTTTTCACCAAACATTTGCAGAAGAAAAAGCTGCCGACATATGCCTTGCACTACATCTTCTGAACAGATTCCTGCATCCATCGCCTTTCATTAGATAAGCATAGAGTTAAAAGTTCCCCATACAGCATAAACTCTGACCGGTTGATATTGCCGACAAGTGAAGGCTGGGATTGCATTTAATGAAACTGCCCTCAGAGAAAGCATTGAGTCTGTTGAAACGTTCTTTGACCCCTTCCAAGCCATATCACGCACAGTGGCTACTAACGCGTCGATGCAATTACCGTTGCAGAACATGCGGCATCTGGCGAGAGCCACAGGACAGTCAAGAAATATCAACAGATAAGGTAAAAGAAGGATTAGACATTTTCCGCAAGCTCGGGGTCATAGAGGTTGTCTTTTCCGGTGGAAACCCCCTTTTGCGAGATGACATCGGCGAAATCATCGACTACTCCTCCAGATATTTCATAACTACCGTTTATGACAATGGAAGCTTGGCCGCAGAGAAAATCGATGCCTTGCATAGCGCAGATTTCGTTGCCATTTCCCTAGACTCGTTAGACAAGAGGAAGCTTGACTACATTAAGGGGGTATCTGGAGCTTGGGAGAAAGCTATGCATACCATAGAGATGTTGCATAAAGAGGGGATTTCCGTGGTGATATCGCCCACTATCTCCGCGATTAACCAGCATGAAATCGTGGATTTCACTAAATACTTCATAAACCGGCACATACCAGTTCTGTTTTGTCTCTATTCTTATGATTATCCGGTGGACAATCGTTTGTTTGGAATAGGAAAAAGAATTGACGAGTTTGAACCCACTGATAGAATGGCTCTAACAAAGGTGTGCGACGAACTTATCGAGCTGAAAAAGAAGCAACAAGGCGTTCTAATTACAACTAGAGTATTGAACACCTTGAGGCGGTATTTTGCTAAGGGTGACAGAACATGGAGGTGCGAGGCTCTTAGAGGCTTTTTCATTGTGGACCATCTGGGCAGGGTGGCTGGCTGTCATCTTCGCCAACCGGCAACAACCATATGGGAGTTAGCTGATGCTTGGAGCAGCAAGAAGTTCAGAGAACTTCGAGATGAGTACAATAGATGTGACAAATGCACATATCTTTGCTACATTGTTTACTCCATCCACGCAAGCGTACGAGGCAATGTTGAAATTATTCAAGACCAATGGAAAAACGTAGGGTTGTTGCGTAGCAAGCATATTCCGCAGAAGAAAGCTGCAGTAGGCGATTCTGCGAGAGGAGCATACGGCCAATAGCTTATCGCCGTCTAATCATTTCCGCCCGCATG